>ERZ772816.4-NODE-4-length-287387-cov-17.507942_pt1 | contig 287387 bp, 276 predicted proteins | sample MGYA00511359_ERZ772816 | MGnify/ENA primary metagenome ERZ772816 (study PRJEB29015, sample SAMEA2737710) | human gut metagenome | biome: human gut; feature: human-associated habitat; material: faeces | place: China | collected 2012 ...
TGCTGATACCGCTCATCAACCGCATAGCCACCAGTCACAACTACACCCGCCCAAGGGCATTGCAAACACTGGTAATCCTGGTGAACCAATTTCTCATTCCCCACTTCAATGCCGATCCCCGCTTCTCACGGAACTCGCACGCAGGAAGAATCATCTGGCTGCAAAACCTCATGAAGACGCGCCACGGACAGTCGTTGATGGAACAAGCCGTCGCCCGGCTGAGCAGCGAGCTGAGCAAAGACCTGGAGGAGAAACGTAGGAAACTCCGTGAATTCCGCCCCGTCTCACCCTTCGAGTGGAAGGACGCCGGCACGGATATCCGTTATTACGACGACCCCATAGACGGAAAAGTGGAGATACCGGAAAATGCGCCACCACGACCTGTCGAAACCGCCATCTGGAACGTGCTGTCCAAAGAATGGATAGACACGGGAGATTAGTGGTTAGTGGTTTATGATTAGTGGGCTGCGCATTGGCTGCCCGGCATTTATTTTTTAATTTTTAATTCTCAATTTTTAATTCAAATGAAACCTTATTATTCTCTCTCCGACTTTCCCGACCGTAAGAATGCGGGAAAAAATTTCATTGCCCGGTGTCCCAAATGCGGTACCATGCATCTGTATATCTCAAAAGCCAAAGGGCTGTATCATTGCTTCTACGCCGGATGCGAATTCAATGGCATCCTGACTGATTATTGCAAAGACAAGCGTCCCATGTTCTCTTACCCCAAAGAAAAGTCGTCCGATCAAACCGGAACATACCCACCCCCCGGAACGCGCCACCTCACAGGCAACCTACCGGAATATCGAAATGCGACAGAAAACAGCGTGAACGAAGTCCCCATGCTGCCGGGCGATTACAAAATCCTATCCCCCGCCGTGTTGCAAAAAATCAAGCCGCTAGATGAATCGCCCGAGTGTACGGATCCTGACCAACTGGCAGCACGCCGTTATCTGGCCGATCAGGGCATCTCTCTCGCCACAGCCATCGCAACGCATATCGGCTGCCTGCGTCATTACTGCATCACCAAGAACAGTGAGGACAAACGCGAACAGGCTTCCTCCGTCTTTCCCTGCATCGCCTACGTGAACTACGTGGACGGACGTCCCGTTAATGCCAAGTACCGCTCATGCAGCCCCTCGCCATCCGCAAAAACCGTTACCGCTGCCAACGCCTCCGCAGTATCCGGAGAGATAGAAATTCCGGACGGAACAACGGAAGAATCTCCCGTAACCTACAGCAAATTCTGGAGTCAGGATTCGCCCACCAAACCATGCGCTCCCTACAACATAGACTGCATCAATCCGCTGTTGGTGGAGGAAGAGACCATTCCCCGACTCATTATCGTAGAAGGCGAAAAAGATGTGTTGGTACTGATGGAAGCAGGATACCGCCACGTCATCAGTGTGCCCTCGGGAGCGGCAAGCGACCTGGCGAAAAGCTTCGAGGCATTCACTTCCTGGCTGGACCAGGTGCAGGACATCGTGATCTGCGGTGACACCGACCTGCCCGGACGCACACTGGTGAAACATCTGTCCGACTACTTCGGAGCACGCTGCCTTTTCACCACCCTGCCCGGAGGATGCAAAGACATAGGCGATGTGATGAATCTTTACGGCACCGAAGTGGTGCAAAGCGTCATAGAAGATGCCTGTGCCTGCCACACCACCGATATCATCACTGTAGAACAACGCAGGGAAGAGGTGATGAATGTGCTGCACGGCAAATACGACCACGGCTACAGCGTGGGCTACGGCCCCTTGACCGACCGCGTTTTCCATCCCACCGACACAGGCGGCCTGATCATCATGACCGGTATGCCCAACAGCGGAAAAACGGATTTTCTGAACGACCTGACCAGCCGCATCATGCGCGACACGGAACGCTTTGTATGCTACCTCTCTTTCGAAGTTCCGGACAAGGACAAGCATATAGCACACCTGATACACCTGCTGCTGGGCAAAGCCAACACCACCGCCTATACCGACGAGCAGCTGACACCCTATATTGATTTTCATCTGGATATGCACGAAGTGCCGCCCACTCCCGGAAACATTCTGCACCGGGCCGATCTGGTACGCCGCAGGCAGCCGTTGAAATATCTGGTGATAGACCCTTATCTTTTTGTAGAGGCGCAAAGCGGAAAAGGCGAGACCGAAACCCAAAGCATCAAGTCGATGCTGACCCGTTTCCAGTCGTGGGGGCGCGAGAACCATATCTGGGTAATCATCGTGGCTCATCCGCGCAGCCTGAAGAAAATAGACGGAAAGAACGCAATGGAGGACATCAACATGTACACCATATCCGGCAGTGCCAATTGGGCGAATCTGGCCGATTTCATCCTCTCCATCACCCGTATAAACGAACCCGACCGTGCCTTCACCCGCCTGGATGTGCTGAAAGTGCGCGACCAGGAACTGTGCCGCACAGGAACCGTGTACTACACCCGCCAGCCCTGCGGACGTTATGAAGAGCATGAGAGCGAAGAGGAATGTAGTAGTAACAATGGTTAATCCATACGGCGACGTCGCCTCACATATACGTCTGTGTGAGGCGATACATACGTATGCATAGGTCTGCACATACTGACGTGTAGAACCAAGCATACGGACGCCCGACTCCTACGGTCTTCCCAAATAATGGAAAATCAACCCCACTTGTACCGAATTGAAAATACGCTGTCTGTCCGCATATCCCGAATCGAGCAAAGCCTGATAAAGCGGCTTATGATGGTGTATCCAGGCAGAAAGGCGGTTCAATGCTGCCACAGGAGTGATATCGGGGGCATATCCCATGGCCAAATCCCGTTTGTAATAAGGCTTCACCGGCCATTCGCCCATATACGTTTCTTCTTCGTTCATTACATTCACTTTTTTAAAACGTTTCTATTATCCGTAAATATCCAGCTATTACAACTCCTTTGCAGCAAGCTTATTCACAGAGATTATCTATCAAAGCAAATGTAACAAAAACAACTCACATATAAAAATATATCAAAACCTTTAATTCACTTTATTTCATTCTCCGCCACAATGTGTCACACACCTTCATGTCTGTTTATTTCCCTTCATATCCACACCTTTCCGAAGTGTTATCTTTGTCATGTTCAATTCATATTAATCATTTAACAACAAAATCATTATGGCATTAAATTACAGTGTTTCATTACGTCCCAATCCTCTGGATAAGGATGCGGCTCCCAAAGCTTACGCCACCTCACAGATCAATGGCGAACTTACCTTGAAACAACTCAGCAAACGTGTTTCTTCACAGACTACCGTGAGTCGCGCCGATGTGGTGGCCGTTCTCACCGCTACTGTAGACAATCTGCTGGAAGCCCTTACCGAAGGAAAGCAGGTGGATTTCGGTGAACTGGGCAAGTTCCGTCTCCAGATAGCCAGTATAGGAACGGAAAAACTGACGGATTTCACCGCCGCCCATATCACCGGAGTCAATATCCAATATGTTCCCGGAGAGGATTTAAAAACCATCTTCGGCACACTGGAATTCCAACCTGTAGCCAGCCGTGCCGCACAGGCCGCCGCACTGCGTGCCGAAAAGGAAGGAAAAACCGTGGCAGACCTGCTGAAGAGCAAAAACGAACCGGAAGTCTAAATCTTTAATGTATCACACTTAAAACTTTATCCTTTATGGAAAATCAGAAAAGAAAATCTACTTGGAGCACCACCCTGAAAGTTATCATTGCAGTGGCAACTGCTATAGGCAGCGTCATAGGTATACAAAGTTGTATTTAACCGGCCGGTATGCGCAAGATAACATTGATCATCATCCATTGTTCCGCCACCCCTGAGGGGCGGAACCTGGATTTCGAGACCTGCCGCCACGACCATATCCACCACCGCGGTTTCAAGGATATCGGTTACCATTTCTACATCACGCGCGACGGCGGGATTCACCGCGGACGCTCGCTGGAGCGAATCGGAGCGCACTGCAAGAACCACAACCGGCATTCTGTCGGCATCTGTTATGAAGGGGGCTTGTCTGCCGGCGGCATACCCGCGGACACACGGACACTGGAACAGAAAGCGGCTCTGCTGGCCTTGCTCCGGGAGTTGCGGGCTGTCCTGCCCGAAGCAATCATTGTAGGACATCGGGATTTGAATCCGCTGAAGGGCTGTCCTTGTTTTGATGCGGTGAAGGAGTATGGGGGGTTGTGAAAACAGCCCCTTACTTCAATTATGTTTCTACCAAAACAAACAAATCCACGCCACTCTCGTACATTTCTTGCATTTCATCCTCCATTGCACGTTATACAGTAGTATTTCCCGACTTCATATCCACGAAATAGATAGCAACTTCATCATTCAATTGCTCCAACAGGGCATCGATAATATAAGGGCTATGAGTCGTGATGAAAAACTGGTTGTTCGTCAAGTTTATAACACTTTGCACCACATTAATGACACTAAGAGGATAGATGCGCGCTTCAGGTTCCTCAAACAGCAATTTGCTTTGCTTGTTGCTTAATATGGCAGCTTTATAAAATATCAACCGCTACAAAGTATCTGCCCCAAAATAAAACGGTATCAAAAAAATTTCTCGTTGATTCAATTCCCTTTTTAATTTGTTTTCTATGCAAAGAAAGAAATTCCATTCCGTTTCTCCTAATCATTACAGTAGCGAAGATCGGAAGTATTATGGTTGTATTCAGGATACTACAAAGTACCATTTTAAAAATGGTATGCTCTAAATTGCTTACTATTTTATTACATTTACCTTTTTTATTAAATGTAACAAGCCTAACATAACTTTACTTTAGACCAGATAAAATTCTGTATTTTCTTTCTCATAATCTCATCTAAACCAACTGTATATATAGAAATAACTACTATTACAACTAATAACAGGAGCTCAGAAACAAAGCCTTTTACAGTAGAAGAATCTAGCAATTTATTCATGAAAAATGATGGTATTGCAGCAGATACAGTAACCCAAAAACATCGTATAAAAACTGATAGTATTTCATTCCACTTATAATCCACTATTTTCACTATAAGCAAAGGTTTTATCAATAAACCCGCAAGTACATAAACAATGAGATATGCCCAAGAAAGTGCTACAGGCGAGAAACCATTTTCAAACAACAAATAAACGACAGGGAAAGCCAATAGATTCAGCATTGGTGATATTAAAGCATTTTCTTTCAATTGTCCTTTTGCATATAAAGCTGTATAAAAAGACACATCAAAAACCTGAAATAAACTTTGTACAATAGCAATCTGAAGGAATATTGTAGTATATTCTGGAACATTATCACCTAGCCAAATATACAACAAAGGATCGGCCAAAAAGTACATAGGCAAGCTCATAAACAACATCAAATAATAAGAATACTTAGTTGACTGTAATAATAGTTTTTTAGAACCTTGATAATCATTAATAGCATAAAGCTTCACTATTTGAGGATTTACTGCAGTTCTAAAATTTGTCACTAGCTGATATGCCGCATTATTAACCTGCAAAGATATTGCTCTTGCAGAAACTACAGCGGGAAGAAAGAACATATTTAAAAGTATGAGAATTCCTTGACTTGATAGCGTACTCGAAATTCCTGCAACCATGCTCCAACTAGAAAATGACAAAATTGGTTTGAGAATCCTTTTATCTAAAGAGATTTGATATTTTGCTTCTGCAAACTTCCTTGAGCAATAAAATCTATAAAACAGGAGTAAACTCATTTGGACAATAAATATCATTGTTGCATAAACCATCAATCTATCAAAATCACCGACTCCTATTAAATAACAGATTCCTAGCTTAGCTACAACCTCAAAAACACTTGTATATGCATATATATTCATCTTTTCCCGCGCTATTATAATTGCGCTATACGGTACTTGAGTTAAAGATAAAAATGCTGCAAATATTGATAAATGAAATGCATATACAGCAGCACTCATACGATCAGGAGGTATGACCATTTTATTATAAATAAACCACGTCCCACCCGTTTCGGCTAAGAATACAATAAAAAGTGCTAAGATTATATGAGAAGTAAGTAGTGTGGAAAAAGTCCGTTTCAATTTTTCCATATTCCCAGTACCAAGTTCGAATGTTAGAAACCTAGAAGTACCAGTACTTAAAACACCATTGATAAAAGACAAAAAACCAACAATTCCGCCAACAGCCTGATATATACCATAATCATCAACACCTAGTTTTTCCAAAATAATACGTGAAGTGTACAAAGTCACAAGCATCATAACTATCATACGGGAATATAGATAAATGGTATTCTTGGCTATGCGTCTATTATCATCATTCATATTAAACTTTTACGTAATATATAGTCTGAATTTGTCCCCTTCCAATGAGCGTAGAATGCACCACTGAGCTTTGGAATGACTGTTTCAATCATTGTTTATGGATTTATCTCTATTTTTATATGCAAAGCTACTTACAATATAGAAAAATCACAGTTATCCGGATCATATCTTTATCTTGAATTAATTCCATATAAGAACTATAAGCTTTTTCTATTTTATATTCATCTGCAAATGCTTTTGCCTTAATCAAAGTTCTTGAAGCTACTGCATAATTTTTTATATTTTCATCATTTAATCCATTCAAAGTTTTTGCCATCAAAGAAGCGATTAAACCTGTTCCTACAATACCAACTTTCATCTGTTTCATTAAATTAAAACTCCTTAAATATTATTCAAATTATTAGCATCTATATATTCATTATCAGCAAGCCATTTTAATTGATACGAACGACGAGCTGTCCATGCGATATCATTTATATATGAAGCATTAACTGCTGCACCTATGCCTGCTCCTATAATCGGCATTATCTGCATCAACTTACGTTTAGTCAAATTAATACCCAATTGTTTAGCGACTTTCTTGACTAAATTACTCATTAAAACTTCTTCAATTATTTTCTTTTGTAAAAAATCTGATTTCAATGCCAATAATGCTTCCTTTTTCTCTTTCATATCATTAGCACCTGATACAGACAAAATATTCAACACAAATTCTTTATCTTCAGCTGATTTCACTTCATACCCATAACACATAGCAATTTTATGAATAGTTCTAAAAGCTAAAACTATAACAGCCCCCACATCAGCTACCATTGTTGCTGTACCGCCAAGCCCTGTAGCAAACCCTTCAGAACCAGCAAAACCTATCGCCCATTTATGCACATTACTAGCTAACTTATCAGATAGTGCCAAATCTTTATGACGCAATTCTTCGATAGTATCTACACCAGCATTTTTCAAAATATCATTTTTACTTGCTAATTTTTGACCAATATCATGGGCATGATATATTGCCTTTTCTACTACCACCTCTGGAATTACTTTTCTCGTAAATTTACTCATAGGTGAAAAAATCTTATTCATGCCAGTATTGACTACGCTGGGTTTTTGCTGTTCCCATTTACTGATTTCTACCAATTGTTTTTCTATATATTCATCATACATTAAGATACCCTCCTTATTCTCCACAACAAAATTAATTACAAAAAAAGATTAATTAATTTACCTTAGTAGGCATATTAATTAATCTTTTTCCTCTACTTCATATTTTTTTGCCAACTAATTAAATCCGCCAAAGTAATATTATCCACAACTTCACTTATAGCATCATATAATTTTTCCCAAAGAATTAATGTTGGACATCTATCTGCACGTGTACAATTATTGATATCATCATCAAGGCAAGCTACTGGGGCTAAACTTCCCTCTATCAAACGTAAAATCATGCCTACTGTATATTCTTCTGGTTTTTTAGTCAGTCGATATCCGCCCTGCGGTCCACGCAAGCTTTTTACAAATCCTGCCTTATTTAAACTAGATACTATTTGTTCCAGATACTTATCTGAAATCTGCTGTCGTTCAGCAATATCCTTTATTCGAACCGGTGTTTTTGCATCATTTAATGCGATATCTAACATCAATCGCAATGCATATCTACCTTTAGTTGATATTTTCATCGAGCTTCAATCCCACCTTACTATAAAATTAAATAAATCCTATCTAATTTATAGTATAGCATGAAATTTTTTTCAAAAAAACTATTTACTAAAAAATATTACTCTAAACTACTAGCTTCACCAGCAACAAAGCCCATAGAAAAAGCTGCTTGCAAATTATATCCGCCTGTAAAAGCGTCTACATCTACTACTTCGCCAACGCAATACAAATCTTTAATTAGTTTTGACTCCATAGTTTTAGGATTTATTTCTTTTGTAGAAATACCGCCAGCTGTTACAATAGCTTCGCTAAGTGGTCTTGTCTTTGTAACAGTCATCACCATATCTTGCAATAAATCAACTAATCTTTCACGTTCAGCCTTGCTTATTTGATTTACAAATTTATTTTCATCAATAAAAGCTAAATCAATCACTGTACTAATCATTTTGCTTGGCAATAAATCGCCTAAAGCATTTTTTATTTGTTTTCTACTGTATTTTTCAAAATCTCTACAAATGCGTTTATCAAGCTGTTCTTTTGTCAAAGCAGGTTTGAGATTTAAAGATAATTCTACAGTTTTTCCTTCTCTTAACCATTTAGCAATATCACGACTTAAAGTCAAAATAATTGGCCCACTTACACCAAAATGAGTGAATAACATTTCACCAAACATTTCTTTTTTTACATCACCATCAACTAATACCTTTAAATTTACATTGCGAAGTGATAAGCCTTGGAAATCTTTTACCCAATCTTCTTCACATTCTAAAGGTACAAGTGCTGGAAATAAATCTTCAATAGTATGACCAATCTGTTTTGCCATGCGATAACCATCGCCTGTTGAGCCTGTTCCAGGGAAAGATGAGCCACCTGTAGCTAAAATAACAGCATCAGCTTCATATAATTTATCTTCTTCAGTGATTACACCTGTTACTTTATTATTATCTACTTTTAAAAATTTTACACTTTCATTTAACTTTATCTGTACAGCTAATCTATGCAATACCTTTTCAAAAGCATTTACAATATCAATGGCTTTATCACTTACAGGGAAAATTCGTCCACCGCGTTCTTCTTTTAATGGCACATCTAATTCTTCAAAAAAGCTTCTGATATCCCAATTAAAGAATTTGCTAAATACACTATATAAAAATCTACCATTACCAGGAATATTTTTTACAAACTCTTGCAATGGTGCTGTATTTGTTACATTACAACGACCTTTACCAGTGATTAATAATTTTTTACCTAAGCGATTGTTTTTTTCCAATAACATCACTTCTGCACCATTTTGTGCAGCACTGACAGCCGCCATCAGTCCAGCAGCACCACCGCCAACAACAATAACTTTACGCATTATTTATCTCCTATTTTTTTACGCAAACGCAATAATTCAGTTTCACTTAATTTTCTATATTCTCCACGTTTTAATTTACTCAAAGTAAGACCTGCAAAAGCTATGCGTTTTAAAGCTTTAACTTCATATCCTAAAGCCTTGAACATACGACGAACTTGACGATTTTTACCTTCATAAATAGTGATTTCCACACGAGATTCTTTTAAAGTTTTATTTATGGAATCTAAATACACATCAGCAGGTGCAGTCTTGCCATCTTCCAATTTCACACCATTTGCTAATTTATCCAAATCTTCCATATTAATAATGCCATCTATTCTTGCAACATAAGTTTTACCAATTTCATACTTAGGGTGCAATAATTTATTCATAAATTCACCATCATTTGTGAGTAATAATAAACCTTCTGTATTATAATCCAAACGACCAATAGGGAAAATTCTTTCCTCTACATCAGATAAAATATCCACAACTGTTTTTCTACCTTTTTCGTCTTTTACACTAGAGATATACCCTTTTGGTTTATTGAGCATATAATAAACTTTTTTTGCTTCTACTTTAAGCATTTTTCCATTATAAGAAACTTTATCTTTCACTGGGTCAACTTTCGTACCTAATTCAGTAACAACTACCCCATTGACGCGAATTTTACCATCTGTAATTAATTTTTCTGCTCCACGACGAGAAGCAATTCCTGTACGAGCTAAAAATTTTTGTAATCTTTCTTGCAAAATAATTCTCCTTATATTTTATTATCTATATCAAATTATATCATATAATAAATATCATCTTTATGAAAAAAGAGTATGAATTTCTTATCATTCATACTCTTATATTTCTCATTTTATAATACTACCTTATGTGGTGCTATCTTATGTTCGCTAAATACATAACGACCTATACCAGCAAACTCTTTATCTTTATATAAACGAATAAATTTTTCTGTTATTTCTTCATCTTCTTTAACAGCAATTTGTTTACCTTGTTTAATCATTACTGCTTCTTCATCAGAAATAACATATTTTGGTAAATGCTTTATCGGAAAATCTATTGATAATAGCGCTATATGTGGTAATAAGCCTATTTCTTCTGTAGTAAATGCATCTTCTAATTTAAATGCTCCCACATGAGTGCGAATTAAGAAACTCATCACTGTAGGTATTCCTAAATATTTACCAATATCCATACATAAACTGCGAATATAAGTACCTTTAGAACAAACTACTTCAAAAATAAAACCATTTTGTGTCATCTCTTGAAATTTAATATCATGAATGACAACATCTCTTTCTGGCATTTCTACTTCTATATTTTTACGAGCCAAATTATACGCTTTTTCACCATTAATTCTAATAGCTGAATACATTGGTGGTTTTTGTTTTATTTCACCACGAAATGTTTCTAATGCCTCTTTTACTTTTTCATCTGTAGGCATAGTATAATTTTCCATCGTTTCAATGATTTTTCCTGTATCATCACCAGTATCAGTGCTCAGACCAAAAGTTACTTCTACTTTATAGGACTTATCTACATCGTCCATATACTCAAGCATTCTTGTAGCTTTTCCAAGTGCCACTGGCAAAACTCCAGCAGCAGCAGGGTCTAAAGTCCCAGCATGACCAACTTTTTTCAATCCATAAACTTTACGTAAATGAGATACAATATCATGTGAAGTTATTCCTGGTGCCTTCAAAACATTTACAAATCCATTAGGCATTTTCTTTATTCATTCCTTTGATAATAGCATTAAGTACGATATCTTTTGCTTCCATAAGATTTTTATATACAGTCGCACCAGCTGCACGAATATGACCGCCACCGCCAATAGATTGAGCAATCTCACTGACATTTACTGATTTTGAACGCATACTTACTCTAGTTACTTCATCATCAGCATATTTAATCATCACAGCTACATCTACACCACGAATATTTCTAGCAAAATTAACAAAGCCCTCTGTATTATCAGCAGACTCTTTTAAAGCCTTATCAATAATCATCAAAGCAATTTTGCCATCATGATACAACTCAATAGTATCTATAGCTCTTCCAGCTGCCTTTACACTAGAAAAAGAACGTTGGTAAAATATTTCAGAAATTTTATCTGGTTTTACACCAATTTCTAATAATTCCGCAGCAGCTTTTAATGTATAAGGTGTTGTATTGCTATAACAGAAAAATCCTGTATCAGAACAAAGACCTGTATAAATACATGTAGCTGCTTCTAAATTAAATTGCCAATTCATTTCTTTTATTAAACTATAGACAATTTGAGCTGTAGCTGCCGCTTTAGCATCAACATAGCAATAATCAGATACTTTTGTATTAGATATATGATGGTCTAAATTCAAAATAGGTGCTTTTACTACATCTTTTACTCTGCCGATACGGTCAACATCAACATCTAAAATCACAAGTAAATCACACTCTATAATCTCACCATCTTGAGGTTTTTGATATAAATCTAAACCTTCCATCATACCGAGATTATCTGGTAAATCATCATCTAATAAAATTTTTATATCTTTATTAGTTCCCTTTAGGGCATGATATAGCCCTAAAGTTGAACCAACATTATCACCATCAGGATTTACATGAGAAGATAACACTATTTTATTAGCTTTTTCAATTAATTCACCAGCTTGTTTTAGTGTTACTTCCATTATTTTTGCTCCTCATCTTTTTGCACTTTTATCAATAATTCTTGAATATGTGCACTATATTGAAGTGAAGTATCCATGAAAAATTTAATTTCTGGAATAAATTTTAAACGAATACGATGCGCTAATTCTCTGCGAATGAAACCTAAGGAAGAATTTAAGCCCTTCCATGTATCTTCGATTTGTTTATCACTGCCTAAAATACTTACATATAATTTAGCATTGTGTAAATCACTAGATACATCAACTTCTGTAATAGTTACAAAACCGATACGAGGGTCTTTCAATTCTCTCATGATGATTTCACTAGCTTCTTGTTTAATCAATTCTTGTACTTTTTCTATACGAACGCTTCCCATTAATATACTCCTTATTTCTGTGGAATTTCTTCCATATCATATACTTCAAGGATATCGCCTTCTTTAAAGTCACGATAATTATCAATAGTAATACCGCATTCATAACCAGTTGCTACTTCTTTTACATCATCTTTGAAACGACGTAAAGATTCAATCTGACCTTCGTATAATACAATATTATCACGAATAATACGGATTTTAGAGTTATTACATACTTTACCTTCAAGTACATAAGAACCAGCAACTAAAGCTTTGGAGAATTTCATAACTTGACGAATTTCTACTTTACCTTGAATTACTTCTTTATATTTAGGTGCAAGCATACCTTTCATAGCTGCCTGAATATCATCAATAGCTTCATAAATTACGCGATAAGTATGAATATCAATTTTTTCAGTATCAGCTAATTTACGTGCATTTGCATCTGGACGTACGTTAAATGCAATAATTAAAGCATTTGCCGCAGAAGCTAGCATTACGTCAGATTCAGTTACAGCACCAACACCAGAGTGAACGATACTTACACGAACTTCGCTTTCATTTTTATTAAGACCTAAAAGTGAAGAAGATACTGCTTCTACAGAACCTTGAACGTCAGCTTTAATCAAGATATTTAATTCTTTGATATCGCCTTCGTTAATCTGATTGAATAAATCATCTAAAGAAACTTTCTTAGAACGCATAAGTTCATTACGCTGTTTTTCAATACGTTTTTCAGCAATAGTTTTAGCAAGCTTTTCATCTAATGCTGCAAGTTCGTCCCCAGCTTCTGGAACATCAGCAAGACCTAAAATTTCTACTGGCATAGAAGGACCAGCTTTTTTAACTTTTTCACCACGGTCATTAATCATTGCACGAACTTTACCACAAGCAGTACCTGCAATAATAAAATCACCGATATGAAGTGTACCATTTTGTACAAGTACAGAAGCTACAGGGCCACGACCTTTATCAAGACGTGCTTCAATTACTACACCACGAGCTTCGCGATTAGCATTAGCTTTGAGTTCTTGTACTTCTGCTACTAATAAGATCATTTCTAAAAGGTCATTAATACCTTCTTTTTTCTTCGCGGAAACAGGTACCATAATTGTAGTACCGCCCCATTCTTCTGGAATGAGTTCATGTTCAGCAAGCTGTTGTTTTACATGGTCAGGATTTGCACCTGGTTTATCCATTTTATTGATAGCTACAACGATTGGCACTTTTGCTGCCTTAGCATGGTTGATAGCTTCTAAAGTCTGAGGCATAACACCATCATCAGCTGCAACTACAAGTACAGCTATATCTGTAACCTGAGCACCACGAGCACGCATAGCTGTGAAAGCTTCATGACCTGGTGTATCTAAGAATACAATTTTTTGACCATTACACATAACTTGATATGCACCGATATGCTGAGTGATACCACCTGCTTCATTTGATGTTACAGATGTTTTACGGATAGCATCAAGTAAAGAAGTTTTACCATGGTCAACGTGTCCCATTACTGTTACAACAGGAGGACGAAGTGCTAAGTTTTTAGGGTCATCTTCAAATTCTGGGATTTCTGTTAAATCAACTTCAGGTGGAAGTTCTTCGACAGCAATACCAAATTCTTCTGCAATCAAAGAAGCTGTTTCAAAATCAAGTTCCTGATTGATTGTAGCCATTGTACCGAGTAACATTAATTTTTTGATAACATCTGTTACAGGGTATGTCATTTTACTAGCTAATTCTTTAACTGTAATTGTTTCGCCAACTTTAATATGTTTTGGACGAATGATTTCTTGTGGTTTGTTTTCCACTACAGGCTTAGCATTTTTGCCTTTATTCTTTTTATTGCCAGCAAATTTATTATTAAAATTATTATTGTTGTTATTATTTTTCTTATTGTTATTGCGATTGTTGTTTTTATCGTTATTTTGTGGACGATTATTTTTATTGTTACGATTTTTATTATTAGCAGTATTATTTACTGGAGTATTTTTTGTTTTATGTTCATTTGTACTAGCATTATTTCTAGTATTATTGCGATTATTGTTCTGATGTGTATTATTCTGATTATTTTTGTTTTTATTATTGTTGTTATTATTATTTGCAGAATTATTATTTTTATGATTTACATTCTGCTGATTATTTTTTTTTACTGTTTGTTGTTTATTATTATCTTTATTATTCACGATACTAGCTATAACCTCACGTTCTTTCTCGCCAACCAAGTTTAGGTTGTTACTAACATTAATATTATTTTTATTTAAAATATCAATTATTTTTTTACTATCTAAAGAAAACTCTTTAGCTAGTTGATAAATTCTATATTTGGACATTAAGCCACCCCCAGGGTTTTCAATTATCCAATATCTTTAAAATGGCTTTCTTAAAGCCTTCATCACAAATCGCTATAGCTGCTCTATCAGTTTTCCCAATAGAATTTGCCATCTCATCTTTTGTAAGTTCTGTATATCTCAACAAAACTTTACTATTTTTTGCCATTTTTTCATATTTAGCTTTTGTCGCATCAGCAACATCATTTGCCAATAATATCAATTTAATATTATTTTTACTGCTTAAAGCTTTTTCAATGACAAATTCTCCAGATATAACTTTACCAGCACGACATGCAATGCTTACAATATTTATTAATTTAACTTTATTGTTCATCAAGTTTGGCAAATTCCTCTTTTAGCTGTTCATATACTGAATTATCTATCTGACATTTAAAAGATTTTTCTAAACGACGCTGTTTCACTGCTGTATTTAGACATTCAATATTCTTACAAATATAAGCACCACGTCCAGATTTCTTACCTGTGAAATCTACACTGAATTCACCTTCTGGACTTTTAACTATACGAATCATTTCACGTTTATTATGAGGTTCTTGACAGCCCACACATAAACGAACAGGAAGTTTTTTCATTACTTATCGCTCCCTATTTATTATTAATCTACAGAAAAAGATTCTTCACTTACAACATTAACCATGTTCATATCGTCTGAATCAAAGCCTTCTTCTGCAGCTTGAGTTTCGCTCTTAATGTCGATTTTCCAACCAGTGAGTTTTGCAGCCAATCTAGCGTTTTGTCCTTCTTTACCAATAGCTAAAGATAATTGATAATCTGGTACGATTACTCTAGACATTTTCTTTTCTTCATTTACTGCAACAGATACAACTTTTGCAGGGCTTAAAGAATTTGCTATATATTTTGCTGGGTCTTCATTCCATTTTACGATATCAATTTTTTCGCCACGAAGTTCATCTACTACAGCTTGAACACGTAAACCTTTTTGACCTACACAAGAACCAACTGGATCGATTTCTTCATTTGCAGAAAATACCGCTATTTTGGAACGCATACCTGGCTCACGAGCTACAGATTTAATTTCAACTGTACCTTCTTGAATTTCAGGTACTTCAAGTTCAAATAATCTTTTCAATAAGCCAGGATGTGTACGAGATACTAAAATCTGAGGACCCTTAGAAGTTCTTTTTACTTCTACTACATAAACTTTAATGCGGTCATTATGTTTATATTGTTCTGTACTGATCTGTTCAGATGGTGCAAGTACAGCTTCTGTTTTACCAAGGTCAATAAATACATTATGACCTTCCATTCTCTGTACAGTACCAGTTAAAATATCACTAGAACGGTTAGAATATTCCTCATAGATAATACCACGTTCTGCTTCTCTAATACGCTGTACTACTACTTGTTTTGCAGTTTGAGCTGCAATGCGTCCAAAGTTAGCAGGTGTTACTTCTACTTCTACTACATCATCTAAAACAATGCTTTCACCAAATTGTTTTTGAGCTTGTAATAAAGAAATCTCTGTAACTTTATTTTCCACTTTTTCTACAACTTTTTTCTGAGCGTATACATGAAATTCGCCAGTTGCTCTTTCTAAATACACACGCACATTAGAAGCAGTGTTGAAATTTCTTTTATAAGCAGATACCAATGCTGCTTCTACTGCTTCAAATAATACTTCTGGTGCTATGCCTTTCTCCTGTCCAACTTCTTTTAACGCATCTAAAAAGCCTTTATCTTTGGTTGCCATTTAATTACATTTACTCCTTAATCTTAATTTAAAAATCAATATGCAATCTAACTAAAGCAATATCTTTTAATGCTATTTCTCTAGTTTCATCAATAGTAATAATATCTTTTGTATAACCAGTTAATTTACCAGTTATCATTTTTTCACCATCAATAGCCTTATATAATGTAATATCCACCAATTTGCCCATTTCGCGTTTAAAATCTTTTTCTTTTTTCAACGCACGGTCAAGTCCTGGTGAAGACACTTCCAAAATATAGCGGTCATTGATAATATTTAATTCTTCAAGCTTTTCATCCAGTAGGCCGCTTACTTCCTGACAATCATCAAGGCCAATGCCACCTTCTTTATCGATGTATACACGTAAAAACCAATCACGTTCTTTTACATACTCTACATCAACAAGTTCATAATCAGTATTAGCTAAAATTTCTTCAGCAATTTTTTCAACTGCTTCTTCCACACGATTTGCCATCGAAACACCTCCTGTAATATTATCCCCAATATAAAGTAAAGAGTGGGCGTCTACCCACTCTTTAAGGAATAATCAAATTAACTTCTTTAACTAGTATAGCATAGAAAATTTATCTATGCAAGATTTTATACATTTATACAAAAAATATCTCTATAAAATAATTTCTGCTATTTACAATAGCTTATCATCATTTTATTAAATTTAAATTATTTCATTTAACTTTTTCTTTTTCTGAGTTCATCTAATTTTGCCATGACTTCATCATTTATTCTTGAGCCGATTTCACTTCTTCTCAATGGCAATACATGCTCACCTGTATATTCATCGCGAATATTTTTTTTGCTATGTTTTATTCTTCGCCATAATTCATTTGCAGAAATACGATATGCTCCTGCTCCTAAAATCAAAGACTGCTCTGCTCCATCAGAAGTTACTACATATACTTCTCTACCATAATATTTAGTAGCTTCATATACACTGCGTTCAATATAACTATCAGCTGTCTCTTTTTCCTTTGTATAAACCACTTTACAATGTTTAGATTTTTCTTCGACATTTTCTTCCGCATTAGTATATTGTGCATCAAAAACTATAGTAATATCATATTTTTCATATTGTCCATATTCCATTAAAAGATGAATTAATTTTTCTCTAGCAAAATCTAAATCATCATTGATGAATTTCTTTAAACTTTCCCATGCATTTATTATATTATAGCCATCTACTACCATGTATTTTTCATGTCGATTTGGTGTCAAATATGTTCTACTTCTATTCATAAGCTATTATTCTCCAATTCAATTTTTTGACATTTCTTATTATACCATAAATACTATTATCTTTGCTTTATACTCTTTCCTATGTTAAAATTTATATCAGTTAACTTTGAAATTATAGGAGGAATTCTCGTGGCTATTTTAGATATAAAAAAAGCTGGTGAGCTTGTTTTAAAACAACAAGCTCAACCAATTGAAAGAATTGATAAAACAATCCGTACTTTACTTGATGATATGGCAGAAACTATGTATAAAGCTAATGGTGTAGGTCTTGCTGCACCACAAGTTGGTCAATCTATCCAAGTAGTAGTTATCGATATAGGTGAAGGACTTTTAGAACTCATCAACCCTACTATTATTCGCAAAGAAGGCACTGAGATAGACACTGAAGGCTGTTTAAGTGTACCCGAAATTTATGGTGAAGTAGAACGTGCTGCTAAAGTAAGCGTTGAATATTTAAATCGTCGTGGAAAACGTCATCGCATTACTGCTACAGGACTTCTTGCACGTTGCCTTCAACACGAAATAGACCATTTACATGGAAGATTATTTATTGATATTGCCAATAATCTTCATAAAGCTCAAAAATAAGAGGTGTTTTCCATGCCAATAAAAAATATTGTTTTCATGGGTACTCCAGAATTTGCTGTACCTTGCTTAGATATTTTAAATCAACACTACAATGTAACTGCTGTATATACACAACCAGACAGACCAAAAGGACGTGGTCAAAAATTAGCTATGTCCCCTGTCAAAGAATATGCTCTAAAACATAATTTACCAGTATATCAGCCAGAAAAAATCAAAACACCAGAATGTGTAGCCAAGCTTCGCGAATTAAAACCTGATTTAATTATCGTTGTCGCTTTTGGTCAAATTCTTTCTAAAGAAATACTTGATATACCGCCACTTAGCTGTGTAAACGTACATGGTTCATTATTACCTCGTTGGCGCGGTGCAGCTCCAATCCACTGGTCAATCATCAGTGGCGATAAAGAAACTGGTATCACTACTATGTATATGGACGTTGGTTTAGATACTGGCGATATGATATTAAAAGCTACTACTGAAATCACTCCAGATATGACTACAGCACAACTTCATGACAAATTAATGGTTCAAGGTGCTGATTTATTATTGCAAACAGTTCAATTAATCGAAGAAAATAAAGCTCCTCGTGAAAAACAAGATGACAATTTATCTTGCTATGCTAAAATGTTAAACAATAATAATTGTCGCATTGATTGGACAAAATCTGCCCAAGATATCCATAATTTAGTACGTGGATTGAATTCTTGGCCCGTTGCTTATACTACTTTAAACAATAAGAAATTTAAAATCTGGCAAACAAAAGTAACTACAGGAACTGGAAATCCTGGTCAAATCATAAAAATAACTAAACAAAGTATTATTGTAGCTACTGGTGAAGGTGCGATTGAACTTCTTGAAATTCAGCCACCTAATAAAGCAAAAATGCCAGCAAGTTCATATATAAACGGTCATAAACAAGAACTTGAAAATAATGTATCTTTTATCTAAACGTAACAAGCGAAAGTAGCCTAGCTATTTTCGCTTTCTTACTAATTTTTTACCAATTTTACACTACACGAAAGATTAGGATAAACTATATGTATAATGATATTTTAAAAAATACTAAAAAACGCTTATTTATAAAATTAGCTGCTATTAGCTTATTTAGTATAATGTTTCTCACCTATTTGATTATCTGGCTATGTTATCCACGCCTAATTGTCTTAGACTTAGCTTTTATTGCCCAATTAGCTTTTACCTTTGTTAGCATAGTATTTATTTTCTGTTGTCTATTCATTCTAAATATGATTTTCAACATAGCAAATATAAAAGCCTTTTCTTTTCTTGATAAATATATCTTCAATTTTATCAATTTTCTTTTCCCTATCATCATACTCTGGGGAAAAATATTCGGCATAGGACGACGTGAAATTGAACGTTCCTTTATTGCCTTAAATAACTATATACTCACACATAAAAACATCAAAGTAGAAGCTAAAGACTTATTAGTTATCTCCCCACACTGTCTACAACTAGCGACTTGCCCACACAAAATAACTCATGACATCAATAATTGTAAACATTGTAATCAATGTACTATTGGACCATTAATCGATATGGCAAATAGAATGGGTTTTCATTTCCGTGTGGCAACAGGTGGAACTTTAGCTCGTAAAATTGCCAAAGAACTCCGCCCTAAAATGTTATTAGCCATTGCTTGTGAACGTGATTTAACAAGTGGCATACAAGACGTATATCCTCTACCAGCTGCTGGAGTTTTAAATATTCGACCTAATGGTCCTTGTTATAATACCACTGTAGATTTAGAATTAGTTGAACAAACAATTAAACAATTTATTAAATAACAAAAAAGTTGTAATCACTTGATTATGTATCATTTGATTACAACTTTTTATTTCTACTGTTTTTTAGCCATCAATTCAACATACATATCACTGATGGTTTTTCTATATACAGGATGTAATTTATACGGAGCAATCTGCATTAATGGTTTTAATACAAAATCGCGATTTTTCATATCTGGATGCGGAACTATCAGATCATCTTCACTTATAATATCATCATCATAAAAAATTATATCTAAGTCTAAAGTTCTAGGTCCCCAATGTATTTTACGTTCTCTACCTGCATGTTCCTCTACTTTTTGCAAAATCTGTAATAATTCATCTGCTGGTAAAAGTGTTTCTATCTTCATAACACCATTTAAAAATACATCTTGTTCCACATTTCCATATGGTTCTGTAACAATTTTATCTGAAATAGCTACTATATTTATCTGTGGTAAATTGCTCAAAGCTTCAATAGCTTCGTCTATAAATTTCTCTTTATCTCCTAAATTAGAGCCGAACGCTACAAAAGCTTCATGCCAACCACGTTCAATTTCTACAGATACGGACTCAAATTCCTTTTCAATAGGTGCATGTGGCTTTCTAATTTCTAATAAAACACTTTTTACTAATTTAAACTCCAATAATAATGCCTGTGCTAATTGTTCAGCTACAGTTTCAATCAAATCATAAGTATGCTTAGTCATAAAATCATGAATAAAATCGCATACTGTTCCATAATTAGTAGAAGTGTCTAAATCATCATTCATGCCAGCTTTTCTTGTATTTGTATATAATTCAGCATTAACATAAAAATACTGACCTTTTTCTTTTTCTTCATCATATACTCCATGATAAGCATATACTTCTAAATTATCAATGCGAATTATATCCATCAAAAATTACCTCCAGCATATTTTATAGCTTCTGCCATTTTTATAGCTCTTAAATTTTCTTTTATATCATGAACTCGTACAAAATCATAATCTGCTAACACTGCCATAATAGATGTAGTAATTGTACCTTCTACTCTCTCATCAGCAGGTAAATCCAAAGTCAATCCTACCACAGATTTTCTTGAAGCTCCTAATAATAAAGGAAAATTCAACTTGTGTAGACTAGATAAATTTTTTAACATAATTAAATTTTGCTCATATGTTTTAGCAAAACCAATACCAGGATCTAAAATTATCTTATCTTTTTTTATTCCAGCATTTTGAGCAATATCTATAGTTTCTTGTAAATCCTCCACTACATCAGTCAAAAAATCTTTATAATTCGTATCTTTGCGATTATGCATCAAACAGCAAGCTACATCATTTTCTGCTATAACTTTTGCCAAAATATCATCATATTTTAAGCCCCAAATATCATTGATTAAATCAGCACCTGCTTTTATTCCTTCTTTAGCTACATTTCCCTTATATGTATCTAAAGATATTGGCACATCAAACTCTTTTTTCAAATTTTCAATAACAGGAACAATACGTGATATTTCCTCATCATCACTCAAAAGTGTATATCCAAGTCTTGTTGACTCTCCGCCAACATCTATGATATCTACACCCTCTTTTATCATTTCTTGCACATGAAATAAAGCTTTATCTAAAGAATTAAATCTACCACCATCAGAAAATGAATCAGGTGTTACATTCAAAATTCCCATAATATAAGTATGTCTGCCAAAATCAAACTCTCTACTACCAATTTTCATAAAAAATACCTCAAATAATTAATATTTTAATTTTAAATTTTTCTTTTCATCTTTCCAATTACAAATAGGCTCAACTTGACAACAAAAACAAGTCCTACTCATTTTATCTGCTCGATACAATAACCCATTTAAATTCTTTTCTTCACTAGTTTTACTATCTCTATGTTTTAAAATAGCTTCAATGATTTGATTTTTCTCTTCTACAGTGAAATCGCAATCATCTAAAATTAAAGGAGCAATCTGCGCACTAGATATTTCATGACCAATTCCTTGACGATATTGAATATGACGACCAATATCATGTAGTAAAGCTGTCGCATAAATCATATCATCACTAATTTTTAAATCTTCTTTTACATTTAAAATCATCATCAATCTAGCCACATCTAAAAAATGACCCATATCATGTCGGCAAAAAATACGATTTGTTTCCTCTTTATCTATCTCTTTATAACATTTCTTAAATATTCTATGTCGTATAATCGTATTTTTACAATCAAAATTCATCTTCTTTGCTCCCTAAAATTTTAAAAAATACATATAAATCATTATAAAAGAAATCCTACAATTAAACAATAAAAAAAACGACTTCTACTCAAATTATCATAGAAGTCGTTTTTTATTACACTAATTATTTATTTAATTTCGCAGTGATAACACGACGAGCAAATTCAATAATTAATAAAATATTTACTAACAAGCCGAGCCATTGGGCTGTATCACCAAAGCTATCGCCTACCATACGAAGTGGAGCTTCACTACCGCCAGATGTTACAGAAACAACGATAACACCAGCAAGTAATACACCCATTAAGGATTCACCAACGATCATACCAGAGGCAAATAAGATACCACGACGATTGCATGTATCTACATCATCAGCAACATTTTGAGGGCTACGAACTTCTGCACGTTTACGTAAATAACGATTTACTACATAAGAAAGTACAGCACCTACTACAAGTGGCATCTGTAAAGTTGGAGGAAGATATATACCCATACCTACAGCAAGAGGTGGTAAGCTAAGATTTTTTGTAGATTTTTTCAAGAGTACATCAATGATGATAATAATAATACCAAAGATTACACCATAAAGAATATATGACCAATCCATGCTATTATTGAAAATACCTTTAGCAATAGTTGCCATCAAAGTAGCCTGTGGAGCAGACAATACCTGATTTGGATCCATATCAGGACGAGGCATTGCACCTGGGAAACCATATGCTTCATAAAGTAAGTTGAGTACAGGAGCAATAGCAATCGCACCAGCGATACAACCGATTAATAAAGCTACCTGCTGTTTCCATGGAGTTGCACCAACAAGTAAACCAGTTTTTAAATCCTGTAAGTTATCATTGGAAATAGCAGCAATACTTGTAATAACACTTGTGATAAAAATAGCAAATGCAGTAGCAAATAAAGTACCATATTCAGAACTGAATAAACCTGCAAGGTTACCTAATGTTAATACTACAAGGGAAGAAACAATGATACCTAAAATACCAATACCAGAAATTGGACTGGAAGAAGTACCGATAAGACCTGCCATGTAACCGCAAGCAGCAGCTACGAAGAAGCCCATACCTACAGCAACAATAATACCAACTACTATGTACAACAAAGTCATACCTGTGGATAAATTGCCACCAGCTAAGAAGGAATAGAATACACCTATTAAACCGATAATGATTAATACGAATACAATACCAATGCTTTTTGGTGTCATATCTGTATCCATACGATGCAAATTATCGTTAGATACACTATTATCAGATACAGCTTTAATAGACATTTTAATACCATCTAAAATAGGTTTTAATAAAGTAATTAAAGTCCAAATAGCAGCAATACCAATTGTACCTGCACCCATAAAACGAATTTTAGAAGACCAAATGCTAGTAGCTACTTCACCGATATCTACACCAACTGGAATATCAGATATAGACATGAAATATGGTACAAAACCTAACCAAGTAACAACTAAACCAAATAAAATTGCTAAACCACTAGCAAGACCAATAAGGTAACCTGCACCTAATAAAGCAGGAGAAAAACCTAATGGAAGACAAGTTACTACATTTTTGCCCAAATGAATCCAATTCATCATTTCAGCGGAAAGATATCCAAATCCACTAGAAAATAGATTGATAAGTGCAGCGACAACACCACCACTTACAATATCTTTCATTCCAGTAACGCCTTTTTTCTCGCTAGCACTACCAACTTTTAAAATTTCAGCAGCAGCACGACCTTCTGGATAAGGCAAATCTGTATTAACTACCATTGCACGACGAAGTGGAATAGTGAATAATACCCCTAAGCATCCACCACATGCGCAAATCATTAAAGTTTGCCAAAATTGGAAGCCTTGCCAATAACCAATCATCAATAAACCAGGAATAACGAAAATTACTGCGGATAATGTACCAGCAGCAGATGCTTGAGTCTGTACAAGGTTATTTTCTAAAATATTAGAATCCTTGCACATACGCAAGATAGCCATAGAAATAATTGCAGCTGGAATAGCAGAAGAAAATGTAAGTCCTACTTTCAATCCTAGATACACGTTAGATGCAGTAAATACTATTGTTATAAATAAACCAAGTATGACCCCTCTAAGTGTAAGTTCAGGCAATTTTAATTCATGGCTCATGAAATCATGATTTTTCATAAATAAAATCTCCTTTTTTATAAAATCATGATATATTGTACAATAGTATTGTACAAAGTGCAATACTAAATACACATTAAAAACATTTTTATTTTTACATAAATTACGTAAAAAGCTCTTGTTTTTTACTAAAATTTTATATAAAGCAAACAAAAATCTAATAAATACAGATTGTTTTCTTAGAAATTATATTTTTATTTATCATAATGTCCATATTAAGAAGAAAATATCAATTTCACAAGTTAACAATTTATTTATATCTATTAACAGCATAAACTTAATGTAAAGTTATATTTTACAATCTAGTATCCTGTTAAAAGACATTTTTATTTTATTATATTTTAGTAATACTTTAAATTTATTATCGAAAAAAATGAAAAAATATGCATTTATTATTAAAGTTATTTTATGGCTATTAAAAATAAAAAACTCCCCATAAAATCTAAAAAATAAAATTCTATGGGAAGTTTTCCTAAAATAATTATTTAACTTCTTTATATTTATCAATCTGTTGATTTAATAATTCAATATCATCAAAATAATTTATTTTCATAGCATCTTTTACTTCATGCAATGTTTGTTGAGCTACTTCACGAGCTACTTCAGAACCTTCTTTTAAAATCTGATATACATAAACAATATCTTTTTGATATTCTTTACGACGATTTCTAATTGGTTCAAATTCTTCTTGTAATACAGCATTCAAGAATTTTTTAACTTTAACATCACCAAGACCGCCACGTTGATAATGAGCTTTTAACTCATCTAAATTATTATAATCAGGTAAATATTTAGCAAAATGTTCATCTTTGCAGAATGCATCTAAGTAAATAAATACTGTATTACCTTCTATTTTACCTGGGTCAGAAACTTTGATATGGTCAGGGTCTGTATACATGCTCATTACTTTTTGTTTAATGACATCAGCTTCATCAGATAAATAAATGCAGTTTCCTAAGGATTTACTCATTTTAGCTTTACCATCAATGCCAGGAAGACGTAAACAAGCTTTGTTATCTGGAAGTAAGATATCTGGTTCTACTAAAGTTTCTGTATTGTATAACATATTAAAACGACGAACAATTTCTCTTGTCTGTTCAATCATTGGTTCTTGGTCTTCACCAACTGGTACAGTTGTCGCTTTAAAAGCTGTAATATCAGAAGCCTGACTTACTGGATAAGCTAAAAAACCAACAGGAATACTTGCTTCAAAATTACGCATTTGAATTTCAGATTTAACTGTAGGATTTCTCTGTAAACGAGATACAGTAACAAGGTTCATATAATAACATGTTAATTCACAAAGCTGTGGAATTTGTGATTGCACAAAAATTGTGGATTTTTTAGGGTCAATGCCACAAGCTAAATAATCCAAAGCTACTTCTAATACATTCTGACGAACTTTTTCTGGATTATCTGCATTATCTGTAAGTGCTTGAGCATCAGCAATCATAATGAAAACCTTTTCAAATTCTCCAGAATTTTGTAATTCTACACGTCTTTTTAAAGAACCTACATAATGACCAATATGTAAACGACCAGTAGGTCTATCTCCTGTTAAAATAATTTTACCCATAATTAACCTCCGCAATCTATTACTAATAAACTTTATTATTAATATTTATATATTTAATATAATATAGATTTAAATCTCTTTTGTAAATATCAATTTAATTAAGTACTTATTTTTCTTCATTATTATATATCCTTGATAAAGAAATTTTATATTATAATATAAGTAAATACTATTTATATTGGAGATGATTTTATGGCTAGAAATTTACCTCAACAATTGCGTTATGACAAATTAGGCCCTAATGTAGTAAAAGCTCTAACTAAACGTCATTTCGAAGCTTATTACTGTAGCACCAAAGAAGAAGCTTTAGCCCAAGCAATTAAATTAATTCCTGAAAAAGATGTTATTTCATGGGGAGGCTCTATTTCTATTGATGAAATTAATTTATTATCCTATGTAAAAGAACATTATCAAGTAATCGACCGCGATAGTGCCAAATCACCAGAAGAACGACTTGATCTCATGCGTAAAGCTCTACTTTGTGATACTTTCCTTATGAGCTCTAATGCTATCAGTGAAGATGGTCAATTAGTAAATATCGACGGTAACGGCAATCGTGTTGCTGCCATGATTTATGGACCTAAAAATGTAATTATAATTGCCGGTATGAATAAAGTAGTAAAAACTCTAGATGATGCTTATGCTCGTGCTAGAAATATAGCTGCTCCTAGCGTTGTGCAACGTTTTCCTAATGCTAAAACACCATGTAACCAAACTGGTGCTTGTCATGATTGCTTATCTAGTGATAGTTGCTGTGCTTATATGGTTACTACTCGTATTTGTCGTCCAGCAAAAAAAATAAAAGTTATCCTAGTAGGCGAAAATCTAGGCTTATAATAAAAAGCTCTCAGAAAATCTGAGAGCTTTCTTCATCTTTGTGATATAACTAAGCCAACAATAGCTAATATCATACCTATTAATTTATATAAAGTTATTGGCTCATTTAATACTAAATAAGCAGTAATTACTGTTACCACTGGACAAGCATATATATATACTGTAGTCTTTACCACACCTAAATACTTCGTAGCGAAATTCCATGTCAAAAAACAAATTGCTGAAGCGCCAATTCCTAAATACAACATATTTGCCAAATTTACTGGTTCCAATAAATAAATTAAATCAATATTAAAACCCATAAAAATAACTGGTGGTATCATTAAAATTACGCCATAAAGAAAAATTTCTCTTGTGATAACTATCATATTATAGCCAAATGCACAAATTTTCTTTAATACTACAGCATAAACAGCCCATAAAACAGCAGCTCCTAAAGCTAAGATATCGCCTTTAGTATTGATATTCAAACTACTTTCTTCTAGGGCAATAAATACTATACCTATCATTGAAATTATAAATCCTACAATAAAAGGTCCTGTTATTGCATGTTTTCGCAATGTAAAACTAGCTAAAATAGCAGCAAAAAAAGGAGCTGTTGATGAAATAATTCCAACATTTGAAGCATATGTATATGTCAATGCAATATTTTCCATCAAATAATATAAAGTAATTCCTGATAATGCTGCCACTACCAAATATAAACGATGTTCTTCATGCCTTAACTTCAAAGGTTCTGGTCTGATTATATATAAAATACTAAGACCAATTACAAACCTTGTTAATAATATTTCAATTGGCGAAAAATCTACTAATAATATTTTAGTGGATATAAATGTTGTTCCCCAACAGATGATTGTAAATAGTGCCAATAAATGACCTTTCATTGCTACTCCCATTAGTAAAGCCCCTTTTACATTAAATTTTGTTCTATATATTTCAAACAATACGCTTTATTTTCTAAAATTTTATAAATAGTATTATCGTATAAATACCTATCATGTTCTTGATTATAAAAAGCTTTACCTGTTTGAGTTTCTTTTATTAACCAACCTTGTTTTTCCATAAATATATAAAACTCTATTTTAGTTTTTATGTTTAATTTATTTATATTATCAATTATTTTTATTAAATTCTCTATCAAATTATAAAATCCTTGTTTTTTTTCGGATAAATATATTTTTTTATCTAAATCATATTGAAGAGTTTTTCCCCATATCATTTCAATATTACTACGTAGAATTTTATCATCATGAAAAGTTTTAGCTAAAGTTTTATCACTAACTTTTCTATTTTCATCAATATAATTAAAGATAAAATCTTTCTTTAAACGTTCATGTTCCAGTTTTATGCCAACTTTTAATAATTCCTGCTCAAAATATTTAAAGTCTTTATTTCTACTTTTATTTAAAATATCTATTATTTTATCATAAACTGTTTTCTGCCACGTTAAATCTCTAAATTGTTCTCTTAAAAAGCTATATTTTTTACGCATATTATATTCATGATTTTTATTTTGAGCAAATATATCTCTTTCAATAACTGATAAATTATATTCTCTGCATAATTCATCAGAACTATATTTTAATTTTTCTAAAGTTTTATTGGCATGTATTTCTATTGTCTTTCCTGTTATAGCATTCACTGAATTGATGATAAAGTGATTATGTATATGTTCTGTATCTAAGTGAGTACATATACATACTTCAAAACCATCTTGAGCAAAATTTTGCATTGCCCATTTTTTTCCTATTTCATGGGCTTTTTCTGGAGTTATTTCATTTGGCTTAAATGATTGCTGAAAATGTTTATACATTTCACTATTTTTATTATCTATTGCTTTTCGATATAGCTCTTTTGTTGCTATCATTGTATCATATATATTTTTTAATGAACCCCAACAATTCAACGGTGTTATTAATTTTTTCCCTGTTATTGTGGTTATTTTTTCTTCATTAGCAATATAATTTAGAGCTGATTTTAGACTTGCTTTTGTTTTTCCTGCTTTAACGACTTTAATAATTGCCAAAATTCATCACACCCTTGCTGGATTTCTTGTAGTAGTTTTTCTGTATTTTCATCTTTTGTTTCTATTTTATTAGATAATTCGTTTACTTTATTTCCTAGGTATTTTATTTGCGATATTGTTTGTTCTAGGTTGGGTATTATGTATATTGGGTTGTTGTTTATGCTGTCTATTATTAGCTGAGTTTTTGATATTTGTGTTTGTTCTAATTTTTGTTTTATTAGTTCATTTTGTTCGGGAGTTAATCTTATGTTTAATTGTAAGCGAGGAGATTTTTTTTTCATTTTTTATTCCTTTCTTTCGTCTAGATTTTTGCTAAGCTTGCTTCTTTATTTCTATCCCTTTCTCTTACTATATATTATGATTCTTTTTTCTGCAATATTTTTGTAGACATTTTGTTGTTTTTTATATTATAATTTAGTTAATGGATAATAATTATTATTTTATAAGAAATATTGATTTTGTATTGTAGGTGATTTTATGTTAGATACTGTTATTATTGGCAGTGGTCCTGCTGGTCTTGCTGCTGCTATATATGCTTCTCGTGCGGCTTTGAATTATGTTGTTTTGGAAAAGGCTGGTTATAGTGGTGGTCAGATTGTTACTACTAATGATTTAGATAATTATCCTGGTATGCCTAATATTGATGGGGCTTCTTTTTCTATGGCACTTCAAGAACATGCTGAAAAATTAGGTGCTGAAATTAAAGAAGCAACTGTAACTGCTATTAAACAAAACGAGGATAATTCATATACTGTAGAAATCGAAGGTCAAGAACCACCTATTTTGACTAAATCTGTCGTTTTGGCTACTGGTGCTAATCCTCGCACTTTGAATGTTCCTGGAGAACAACAATATTTAAGCCGTGGTGTTTATTATTGTGCTACTTGTGATGGTGCTTTTTATCGCAATAAGACAACTGCTGTTATCGGTGGCGGAAATACTGCTCTTGAAGATGTTTTATTCCTTGCCAAAATCTGTGAAAAAGTTTATTTAATCCATCGTCGTGATGAATTGCGTGGAGATAAACATTCCCAAGAGAAAATTTTTGCTATGCCAAATGTGGAATTTGTAAAATCTGCTTTGCCAAAATCTATCAAAGGGAATAAAAAAGTTTCTGCTATTGAAATTGAATATAAAAAGACTGGCGAAATTGTAGATATTCCTGTAGATGGAATTTTCGTAGCAGTGGGCATGATACCTAATAATCAATTAGTACCTGATTTTGTCAATACTGATGATGCTGGTTATGTCATTGCTGATGAAACAGGTAAAACAAATGCCAAAGGATTTTTTGTGGCTGGTGATTTACGTACAAAAGATTTACGTCAAGTTTTAACTGCTGCTTCTGATGGTGCCAATGCTATTAAATCTGTAACAGATTATTTAAACGAAATTTAATTCTATACTCAAAGAGCAATACTAATTGTTAAATGTAAATTATTAGTATTGCTCTTTTTTACTGCATTTTACTTGTGAAAAGTTTTAAAACTAGTTATAATTAATTTACTTAATTTATATTAGGAGAGTGCTTTACTTTGATTAAAGTTAAACTTATGAAATATACTGCTGAACCAGAGCGTACTGTAGCTATGGCAGCTCGTCTTTGTTATTCTCCTGCTGGTGCAGAGGAATTATCTGAAAAAATGACTGATGAACAAGTTACTAAACTTGTAGAAAAAATTATCGGCATGGGTCATGCTTCCACTATGGAACATGTTACTTTTACATTTGCTATTGAAGGTATTTCTCGCGTGCTCACTCATCAATTAGTGCGCCATCGTATTGCTTCTTATTCTCAACAATCTCAGCGTTATGTAAGTGAACATGATTTTGAATATATTTTACCGCCATCAATCGCTGAAAATGATGAAGCTAAGGCAAAATTTGAAAATCTAATGCATACAATTCGCCAAACTTATGATGAATTAGTAGCTATGGATGTTCCTAAAGAAGATGCTCGTTATGTTTTAGCTAATGCTACCGAAACAAAAGTTTTAGCAACATTTAATGCTCGTTCTCTTCTCAATTTCTTCTCTCTTCGTTGCTGTAATCGCGCTCAATGGGAAATTCGTCAAATGGCATATTTAATGCTTGCTGAAGTTAAAAAAGTAGCTCCACTTTTATTTAAAAATGCAGGTGCAACTTGTGTTCGCACTGGTCGTTGCCCTGAAGGTGCTATGACTTGTGGTAAATTTAAAGAAATGCTTAAATTACGTGAAGAATAATTTATAAAATATTAATAAAAAAGGAGATTATCATGCGTCCAACAAAAAATAAACCTAAAAAAGATAAAAAAAATAAATTTGTAGTAAGTCCTCGTCCGAAGAAAAAAATAAATGATACAAAACAAATTAAACCTAAAAAAGTAGAAATCAGTGAAGATATCTTACTTGGTCGCAATGCTGTTCGTGAAGCCTTAAAAAGTGGTCGTTCTATCAATCGCATCTTGATCGCAGATAGCGCACATGGTGGTTCTATGCCTGAAATTATGACACTTGCTAGAGAACGTCGTATCATTGTACAAAATGTAAATACTGAAAAACTTGATCAAATCTGTGGCGGTCAACGTCATCAAGGTATTGCAGCTTATGCAGCTCCTGTTGATTATGTAGAACTTGATGATATTTTAAATCTTGCTAAAGAACGCAATGAAGATCCATTCATCATCTTATTAGATGAATTAGAAGACCCTCATAATCTCGGTGCAATCTTACGTACTGCTGATGCTGTTGGTGCTCATGGTATTTTAATTCCTAAACATCGCAGTTGCCCATTATCTTCTATCGTAGCTAAAACTTCTGCTGGAGCTTTGGAATATGTTCCTGTAGCTCGCATTGGTAATGTAGTACAAACTTTAGAAGAATTAAAACAAAAAGGTCTTTGGGTAGCTGGAGCAGACATGGACGGTACAGAAAATTATTATGATGCCAATATGACAGGACCTCTCGTTTTAGTTATCGGCAGTGAAGGTCGTGGTGTTAGCCGTCTTACAAAAAATGCTTGCGATTTCATCGTCAAAATCCCAATGCGTGGCAAAGTAAACTCTTTAAATGCTTCCAATGCTGCTGCTATCTTAGCTTATGAAGTCTTAAAACAACGTACTTTAAAATAATTTATTTATATTTATTTGAGCAAAATCTTATTTTATCTTAAGTGGTGATTATTTCATGCTTTATAATGAACGTGTAGAATTAATCTTGCAACAAGTACAATTACAAGCTATTGTAAAAATCAATGATTTAAAAGATTTATTAAATGTTTCTGTTGATACTGTTCGCCGTGATTTAAAAACTATGGAACAAAGTGGTCTAATAAAATGTATACGTGGCGGTGCTTGTTTACCTGATTCATTGCCGTCTTTATCCAATTTTACCGGTAGGGAAGTTCTCAATATAAAATTAAAACGAGAAGCTGCCAAAAAAGCATTAGCTTATATTAAACCTAATGCTATCATTGCTTTAAACTCCGGAACAACTAATACTATATTAGCCCAAGAATTAGTTTTTAAAAAAGATAATATCACTGTCATTACTAATAATTTAGCAGCCATTAATATTTTAATTCAAAATCCAGCAATAAAAATTGTTTCTATTGGCGGAATTATTGATTCTCAAGAAAAATCAACTTATGGTACCACTTGTGAACAAGAATTTGGTCAATATTTTCCTGATATTGCCTTTTTATCTATTAATGCTATAAATTATAAAGATGGCTTCACCGATTTTCGCATATCCGAAATAGGTATTATTAAATTATTATCTCAACGTTCAGAAAAAGTAATTGCCATAATGGATTCTAGTAAGATTGGCAAACGTTCAAAACAAAAAGTATTAAATCTAGATAATGTTGATTTATTATTAACAGATGATAATATTTCACCAATATTAAAAGAAAAATATAAAAATAAAGGTCTTCTCATTGAATAAAAATAGCCATTTTCCTTATCTCTTATTTAGAAATTTGGAAAATGGCTATTTTTTATGGAATTAAATTACCTTTTATACTTCTCCACCATGAAATTGTTCTATATGCTTCCAAAGTTTTTTCTACTTCTATTGGTTCATTTCCATCTAATTTACCTATATCTACAGTATTAAGCCAAACACTATCATTAAAGCCTACATTTGCTCCTCTTGTTAATGATTTACCTAAACTATAGTATTCAAAACCTTGTGGTGCTATCAATTCAAATATAGTTGCCCCAATATTAATATGACCGCCAGCTATTTCATCTGATAATATATTTTTCGTAATACCATCACCATAAATGACACATGGCACAGTATATCTATTAAATAATGTTGGTTTTGCTTCTATATTTGTTCTATCAGCATGGTCGCCAGTAATCACAAATAGATTTTCTTTAGGATATGTTGTTTCAATATCTTCAACAAAATTGCCAATTACTTTATCTGTATACCAATAATGACCTAATTTATTTAATAAATCTTCATTATTTTGTACATTTACAGGTAATTTAGCTCGCACTTCTTCTTTCGGAAAACCTGCTTTTGCTAAATCTACACTATAAGGCGCATGATTTGATACAGATAAAATCACATATACTGTAGTTTCATCATTTTGAGCTACTTCTTGCTTTAACTTATCAAAAATAAATTCGTCATCACAGCCCCATACATTACCTGATGGATATTGATAATCTGATGCACAATGAAATTCATCAAAGCCTTGTGCCAAAGCAAAATCTTTTATTCTTTCCCAACCACTAAAACCAGCATACCAGAACTGTGTTTTATATCCTAATTTTTTTATCTGCGGTGCAAAAGATGTCGCATATACCTGCTTATATGATTCATATTGATGATTAGGATATATATTTACATCAGATAAACCACAAATCATAGCATTTACTGCCATAGGTGTAAATGCACCATTAGGCATAAAATTATGTGTATATGTTGCATTATCTTTTTGCATAATAGCTCGCACATTTTCGCCTAATTGCAGATTTGCATATTCATCTAATAATGGCCATTGAGCAAAACTTTCACCGATTATAATAAATATATGTTGTTTCTTGTCAATTATATTACCATGAGCTTGATATACTAAATTACTATCTATTTTACTTAAGTCTTGTTTTTGCAGACGATAAGCATCACTATTTTTCGCTAAAAACTCTAAATTCTGAGCAATATTTTCCTTATGCACGCCATAAATCACGCCATTATCAATACGTTTTTTTATAGAATATCCTCGATAGATAGCCTGCATATCATCTAAAATTATCTCATTAAGAAAAGTATCTTTTGTTTTTGCACAATTTTCCCAATGAATAGATTTTGCATAAGAAAAACTTGCACCAAAGCGTACAAATAAAGCAAAAACTAAGGTAAATACTATAACTGATATTTTAAATATAAGACTTTTTTCAAATTTAAAAGATTTTTTTATCCACTGCCAAGCAAGATACTTTTTCAAGATATATACAACCATAGCTGTAAATAAAATAATGATTACTGTGCCTTCCAATAAATGATATTGCTCTATCATTGTATAAAATAAAGCTTTTACATCATCATTTACAGCATTAAATACCATTTCATTAAAATTAGTATGAAATTCCCTATAATAAAAATATTTTGCTACAAATAAAAAATTCAATATAAATAAAAATACTGCTGATAATCCTAATCTCAATTTATCTAAATGCTTATTTATCAACCAACCTATTAATGTAACAAAAATAAATGTAAATAGCATAAGCACGCCTGCTGTTTTTAAACTAATTCTTGCCCCATAATAGATAGTCAACAGAATATCATTTAAATTTATATCACCAGCATAACTTTTCATCGTTATTAATGAAATTACACGCAATAAATTTAAATATAACCAAACAAAAATAAATAATTTGAAATCTCTCTTCAAATTATAATTAAAACTCTCCCATTTTAACTGCAAAATCATTCTCCTAACTTTAAAAAATTATTCATTAACAGCTTCGATTAAATTTCTCACTAAATTTTCATCTACATAATCATAACAAGCTTTATTTTCACCTTGAGCAAATGCATAATTCACAAAATCACCAAAAGTTGTTTTATCTTCTTTCCATGCCCTACAAGATGAATGTATCTGCTTTACTTTTGTATATTCTATTAAATCTTTTGCATTATCTTTATTAATACCACTACCTGCTAAAATCTCTATTTTTACTCCTACTGTTTTTTGTAAACTTCTAATCAATTCTTTGCCTTCTATAACTGTTGCTTTCAATCCACTAGTTAATACTCTATTTACGTTTAATTTTATTAATTCATTTATCGCTGTTTTTTCATCTTTTACACAATCAAAGGCTCTATGAAATACTGCTGTCTTCCCATAAGAATGTACTAGATTTACCATTTTTTGTGTAGATTCTAAATCAATTGTTCTATCTTCAGTTAAAAAGCCAAAAGCTAATCCATCAGCACCACGCTCTAATAAAGCTTTTGCTTCGGCAAAAATCTGTTTTTTTTCTAAATCACTATAGCAAAAACCAGCGCCTCTTGGTCTTACCATACAAATAACTTCTAAATCTGTATTTCTTTTAATTAATTCTAAAGTAGCTATACTTGGCGTAAGTCCTCCTAAATACAAAGCTGAATTTAATTCTATTCTCTTTGCTCCACCTCTATAAGCATTTATAGCATCTTCATAACTGCCACAACAAATTTCAATTATTCTATCCATTTTACGACCTCACTTTATTTTATATGCTTATTATATACTATTTTGCTAGTATTTAAAAATATATGTTATAATATAATATTATATATCTTTAATAAAGGAGAAAAAATCATATTATGTTAAAAGACATAGCAGAAAAATATTACATACAAGGTTATAATTGTGCAGAAAGTCTTATTCGTGCAGGTAATGAATATTATAATTTAAATCTTGATGAAAATGCTCTAAAAATGACAGGCGCTTTTGGTGGTGGTTTCCATGTTGGTGATGTATGTGGAGCTTTAAGTGGTTCAGCATGTGTTATCTCAAGTAAATATATTGAAACAAGAGCTCATGAAACTACTCACTTAAAACCTATAATGTTAAACTTAGTTAGAGCATTTCAAAGTCATTTTTCTTCAAGACTTTGCTGTCAAATTAAAGCAAAACATTATTCTCAAGAAGTACATTGTTTAAATACAGTAAAAGCTACAGCTGAAATTCTTGAACAAGTTTTAACTGAATACGAAAAAAGTCATTAATAAAAAACCTAATCTCTAATTATTCTAGAGATTAGGTTTTTTATTTACAATCTTGCTTGCACTCACTACAACCATTACAGATAAGTTTACTAGCACATTCATTACATTTTAGTTTAAAACTTCTTTTATACAATTTTTCCTTGTCTAATAATCTCCCAAATTGGTCATATAATTTAAAAACTATTTCTTTACCTTGATAATTCATTTTAGATTTAAAAGCCATCTTACTTTGTAATTCCTTTGAGGGTAAATTATATATTTTTTTATCTTTCATAAAAACTGTTCCTGTTTCCATAAAACAAAATGTAATATTTGCTTTTACACATTCTTGGCGCAAGTTTTTCACCCAATCGAAATTACAAACTCTAGCTCCATTATAATTTTCTCCGCCACAAATTACCTGTTCAATTTCTCCATCTTTTAAATATTTTTCTATACTTACATTTTCCAAAAATGGAGCAACTATTATCCCTTTATGTTTAAATGGCAAATTCAATAATATTGGTATTCTCTCATCTGCACGCTTTTGATTTTCACAAGTTACATGCAAAAACACATTTTCCCAACCATTGCCCCAATTTTTAGGTAAACATGCTCTTATTCTTTCTGCTCTTTTTGTTATCAATATAAATATAACATCACTTCTAGCTTTTATTATTCTCCATGCTTCTTCTCTCCACTCATCAGCTTCTTTTAAGAAAAAATCTGATGTCATACAAACCCTTATTTGTTCACCACTTTTTATCTTATATTCACCTTGTCTATTTTTAGCTAATGGATAATAAAAATTTGCCTTTACTTTATAGATATACGCTCCACTATTACCTCTTATCTTATCTAAATAATACATATAACAATTTTTACAGCCCTCACTATATTTAAGGCAACCATGCCATGGGTTCCATATGTCATGCATCATTTCACCTTCTAAAAATAATAAGCCCCAAAATCTAATAAATAAAAGTTTCTAGGGCTTATATATTCTATCTCTTCCTTAAATCTTTTCCACCACAAATAGGGCATTGTTCTTTTTTAAACAAAAAATAATATATAGCATAGATAAAAATCCAACTGCCACCAGTAATTACTGATAAAAATATAAATAAAAACCATGATGGTCTTTTCACTGGAGAAACCATTTGATTACAGTATGGACAATATTTCATAAAATCACCTCATTAATTTATTTAAATAAATACTTATCTTAACAATACTTCAAAACTCTGGATATTTCCATATTTTTAAAATTATATCCGTCAATATATTTGTTCTTCGTTGAATAGCTTTTTTATTCCATACATCACATTGAGCAATGCTTTCATTTAATTTTAAATGACTATGCTTAAATCCACTTTCACCATTTACTTTTTCCCAAAAAGATTTATTGCTCATTTCTGCATTATATCCCGTTATCGTCAAATTGCCCAAAGTATGCAAATACAAGCTATGCACCTCTTGCCAATCTTCGCCTAACATTTGTTGCCACGACAGATTATGTTCTATATTTTGAGGCATAATATGCTCTATAGTGTAATTTGCTGTATTTAAATCAATTGGCTCTTTATGATAATAATTTTCTAACGCTTCTAATAAATATTTACGCAAGCGAAAATGATATATATCCTTCGTTTGCAATTTTTCTCGAACTTCATAATCAGACGGAAATCGCTTATAACTTGATTTAAATACAAAAGCTTTGATAACACTATTTACATAATCTTCTTTATCCACAGCTTGATATAAAGTAGCAAAAGTTTTGCTAAGTGAATTTGTCGGTATTTCACAAATAGCTCTACGCCATAAATAACTTATCACTACTTGCAAAATCTTTTTAAAATCTTCTTTAATCAATATCTGACAACTATAATCATCATACAATTTCAATAAAAATGGATATACTACATGACTATCTAGTTTCTTAAATTCTTGCCAATATAGTTTAAGCTCATCATCATTTTCTTGCAATAAATCAATGCAAGCATAGTATTTGGCATAAGTAAATAAATCCTTCAAAACTGCGAATTTCTCACAATTATTATCTAAATAATAACGCTTAAAATTCTCATATACATTATTTATCTTACAAATATAACCTGTATCACTCTTTAAAGTTAAAAAATCACGGATAAAATAATCAAATTTATTTACATCATTTTTATAAATATCTTCGCCAAATAATTCTTCCATAGGTTTCCAATATGTTTTATACAATCTAGTTTGCTTTTCTGGAGTCAAATCCATCAATAAATAATTGCGCAATAAATCCGTCTGCGATAAATCTTTACCTGTGGAATTCATACTTTCAAAAATCATTTGAGGGTTGTCGCTATCTTTATCCAAAGATATTGACACTAAACTCAATTTAAAAATCCCTGCATAAATTTCATCAATCTGCCCATGTTGTTTTATAAAATCTTCTATACGTTCATAAAAAAACTCATAACATTTAATGATATTTGTAGCAGGCTTATTCACTGTAAATATTGTATTATCTATTAATTTTATATACGTTTCCTTATCTTGCACATTCAACAATAATTTATATCTATCTTCATATATTTCATCACTATTATATAAAAATTGATTTTTTATCTTTGCTAAATTGATAAGCTTAGTTTCTAAATTAAATTTCTGTACATAATCTTTTATCGCACATAATAAAATAGAAATTGTTGTCAAACGTTGTTGACCATCAATCAATAATAATTGTTGTGGTCGTCCCGCTGGTGTTCCCATATCAATATATACAATAGAGCCAATAAAATGATTTTGTTTTTCTTTAAATTTACTAGCACGTAAAATATCAAACCATAATTGTTCATATTGGCTTTTTTGCCAACTATAATTTCTTTGAAAAATAGGTACTATAAACTGACGAGATGTATTTAATAATTTATTTAAAGTTGTTTCTCCTGCTTGCAAAAAATCATCTCCTATATAAAAATCACCGAAAAATTTATATCTTAAATTTATATTATGTATCAATTTCAAATATCCATAATTTATAATTCAATTTTAGCTTAAACCTTGATTTTTATAAAGACAAAAAAATAAAGCTGACTCAATAGCCAGCTTTTATTTAATCTATCAAATATACATCTCCATGGCGATTTCGTCGCAATTTGGGAATTTGGGACAATCTATACAATCCTTCCAAACTTTTTGTGGTAAATCATCTTTCGTTACCACTTTAAATCCTAAACTGCCAAAAAATTTATCTTGATATGTCAATGTGAAAACTTTTCTTATACCTAAAGCTTTTCCTTCTTCAATGAGATGTTCCACGATATTTGCACCAATATGACGACGTAAAGCTTTTTTAGCTACTGCTAAAGTGCGAACTTCTGCCAATTCATCCCAAACTATATGCAGACCTCCCACACCTAGTATTTCACCATCTTCTTCAGCAACATACATATCTCTCAAAGTTTCATATAAAGTATTTCGAGAACGTGCTAACATTACTCCTTCTTGAGCATATAAATTTACTAAATTATATATTTCTTCAACATCGTTAAATGTAGCCTTACGATAAATCATTAAAACATCTCCTCAATATAATTATATCAAGCTTGCAATAATGCAGAAGGGCAAATATCTTTAAGTGGACAATCACCACATAGAGGATTTCTTGCTCTACAAAGTTTACGACCATGCCAAATAAGCCAATGATGTGCATCTGACCATTTTTCCATCGGTATTGCCTTTTGCAATCCTTTTTCCACTTCATCAGGTGTATTACCTACAGCTAGTTTTAAACGATTGGATACTCTAAATACATGTGTATCCACAGCTATAGCTGGACGATTAAACGCAATGCTTGAAACAACATTCGCCGTTTTTCTTCCCACACCTGGCAATTTCAATAATTCTTCGAATTGCTCAGGCACTTCACCATTATAATCACTACATAATTTATGACAAGTAGCTATTATATTTTTTGCCTTATTTCTAAATAATCCACAATCGCGTATTTCTTCTTCTAAAGCTGTAACACCCATTTCTAAAATCTTTTCTGGAGTATTTGCCTTAGCAAATAAACGAGCTGTAGTTATATTCACGCGTTTATCCGTACATTGTGCTGACAATATAACTGCAATCAACAATTCAAAAGGATTATTAAAAATTAAAGCTGGCTTAGCATCTTTATACGTCGTTTCTAAAATCTCCAACATTTCATCTTTTATTTTTTTAGTTATTTTCATAAAAACCTCATTTTTATACATTAAAGTAAACTTGTAAACCTAAGTATATCACAATAAAAATATTAAATCTAGTAAAATTACAAACTAAATATATTAATTTTGAAAATATGGGCGTAAAAATAATGTAATAAAAAATATAATTGCCGCAAAAATAGCAATGGTTGCTCCAGTTGCAATATCAGCATAATAAGAAATCACAAGGCCTAAAAGCCCTGCACAAATAGCAAAGCAAATAGATAACGCATGATATTGTCTAGCATTAACTGCTATATTTCTAGCTGCTGCTGCTGGCAAAATCAACAATGAATTTATAATCAATAAGCCTACCCATTGAATACTTATAGAAACAACTACAGCTACAATAGCTGCAAAAATCATTTCAATATATAAAGTCTTAATACCTCTACTAGCAGCAAAACCATCATTTATACTAATTATCAAAATCTGATTGAATAAGAAACACCATGCAATCACAACGACAATAAAAGTTATGAATAAATATACAAGTTCATTAGCTGTAATGCTTAAAATATCACCAATAAAATATGAAGTATAATTACTAAAATTACCGCCATGCGACATCAAGATAAGACCTATCGCTATACCTGCCGAAGAAAAGACACCAATAATTGTATCTGTTGAAGCACTACTGCGATGTTTAATATATGTGATTAGAGCCGCAAAAATTATCGAAAATATAATCAACGAAACAAGTGGCTCACCACTGCCTAATAATACACCTACAGCAACACCTGTAAATGCTCCATGACCTAATGAATCAGAAAAAAATGCCATGCGATTGCTGACAACCATAGTGCTTAAAATTCCCAAAAGTGGTGTAATCATCAACACTGCCAAAAAAGCATTTTTCATAAATACATGATTTATCCAGGCAAAAGGCAAAATCACATCTAAACCATTATAAATAATATCTAACATTATTTTGCCTCCTCTTCTAATGGAGCTACAATATTACCAAATAACGCTTTTGTTTCTTTACGATTGAATACTTCTTGTGGTGTTCCTTTACAAATCACTTTTTTATTCAACAAAACAACTTGGTCAGCATATTGAGCTACAAGTGGTAAATCATGTGATATCAAAACAATTGCCATATCTTCTTTTTCTCTAAGCTCGGATACAATCTCATAGAATAATTTCAAACCATTATGGTCAACTCCAGATACTGGCTCATCTAACAATAATAAATCTGGCATTGGATTTAAAGCTAGAGATAATAATACACGTTGCATTTCACCGCCAGATAAAGCTCCTAATCTTCTATCAATTAAATGTTCAGCTTTTACCCTACGCAAACTTTCTAAAACTTTTGGTCTTAATTTTTTCATACTACAGAGCCATACAGGATATTTTGATAAACATGCTGCAAAAAAATCCATTACACTAGTAGGCGAAGTACGGTCAAAACGCAAATACTGTGGTACATAACCTATAATAGGATTTCCTGTATGTTTTCCTTTAGCCTCAACATAATGTAAATTCCCACTATGAGGTACTTGCCCTAAAATACATTTTAATAATGTAGATTTTCCTGCTCCATTTGGCCCGATTAAAGCTGTTAATTGTCCACAATGAATATGCATATTCACATCTGTAAATATTTCTGTATCTCCAGCATGAGCTGAAAAATTTTCTATTTTGGTACAACAAAGTTTATTACAATCTTCTGATGAAGCATTATGATGATATTTTCTTTTAAACAAAATTACACCTCACTAGATAAACTAAATAACGCAGTATACCAACTAAAAAATTGGCAATACTGCGTTAATGTCTTAATTTTATAAAATTTAATTAAGCTTCTTCAAATTGGTCTTTACCAACACCGCATAATGGGCATACAAAATCTTCTGGTAAATCTTCAAAAGCTACACCAGGAGCTAAATCATAATCTTGATCTCCAAGTTCTTCATCATAAACCCAACCGCATACAGTACAAACCCATTTTTTCATAATTAATAGCCTCCAATATATTTTATTTGTCTTAGCTTTTATATACTAAATTCATTTCATATTATATTTATATAATATAATTAATACTTCTCTTTGTCAACTATTAATATTAATTATTATCCACAAATAATTATATTTTAAATATTTATTAAAACTAACGCTTTATTAACTTACAAATATTTTGATAAAATTCATATGGTACATCTAAATTATTATTTGTACCACTGCCTAAATCTACAGATGGTCGATTAGCACCATGAAAATCAGTACCACCAGTTGGCACTAAATCATATTTTTCAATCAAATAATGAGCAAATTTTTCATCATCTTCACTATAATTTGGATAATATGCTTCCATACCATCTAAACCAATTTCATGTAAATACTTTATATTTGCTTCTTGTTCTTCTCTTGTATAATTTTTAAAACCTATTTTTTTATGAAAATGAGCTAAAGATGTAACAGCCCCAGCTTTTTTCATAGCTTGGATTGCATCTTCTGCCTTTGGATTTTCTGTTATCTTCAAATTCAAATTATTAAAAGCAGGGTCAATGTATCTATCCCATAAATACTGAATATCGCCGGCTTTCGATTTATCAGATACTAAATATCGCAAAATAGCATATTTATCTAATGCACCGCCAGCTATAAAAGGCTCTACTTTTTCTACTGAAATATCTAATCCTTGTTTTTGTAAATAATCAATAACAGATACTATAGAAGATTGTTTTTTCTGTCTTAATTCATGATAAAAATCTTTAAAAGCCTTACTTTCTTCATCAAAACCTAAAGCTACTACGTGGATTTGATGATTATTATAATTCAAGCTAAGTTCCATACCATGAATAAATTCCATATCATATTTTTTAGCAGCCTCATAGGCTTCTTTATTACCATATATAGTATCATGGTCAGTCAAGGCTATAGCCTTTAACCCTTTATCTTTAGCCAATTTTATCAATTGACTAGGAGTATACGTTCCATCAGACATTGTAGAATGTACATGCAAATCAATCACATTATTGTCCTCCCTTATATATTTTATTTACAAAAATTAATCATATTATTAATCTTACACTTATTTTCATTATAATTAAAGCCAATTAAATAAAATATTTTCCCAATTCTTTTAATTGACATCATCTCTCGTTAACTTTAGGATAAATAATATAAATATATTTTAAAAATGAGGTGTACTTATGGCTGATGTTGCAATTATGGAATATAAAACTAGTTCTAAAGATTTATATTTAGTATCCTGTGGCTGGGAAAAATGTGGTGCTACACATTCTTATGGACCAGCTGTTCGCAATTATTATATGCTTCATTTTATCTTGAAAGGTCAAGGTCATTATTATCTAAATAATAAACATTATAAATTAAATGAAAATCAATGTTTTCTCACAGAACCAGGAACAGTAACTTTATATAAAGCAGAACCTACAAATCCATGGACTTATACATGGATTTGTTTCAATGGCGATTATGTGCCCCACCTACTTAAACAATCAAATTTAAATACAGATAATCCCATCATCAATCTATCTTGTAATCAAACCATCTATGAAATAATCAAAGAAATGCTCTCTTATCATCAACTCACACCTGCAAATGAATGTTATCTACAAAGTAAATTATATCTCATTTTTGCTAAACTTCATGAGGCTTTACAAAGTGTTTATAACAAAGTCGAACTAAATAATAATTTTTATGTAACTAAAGCGATTGAATATATTGAAAAAAATACTTTTACTAATCTAAGTGTAAATGATATCGCTAGATATCTCAATATCAGCAGAAGTCATTTATATGCATTATTTAAACAAGAATTAAATACTTCACCACAACAATTCTTAACTAATGCCAAAATAGCAAATGCACGTGAACTTTTAAGCAAAACGAAAATTCCTATTTATAGCGTAGCTTTATCATGTGGCTATAAAAATGCTTTTGCTTTTTCACGTGCATTTAAACAAGTTACGAATATCTCTCCACGAGAATATCGTCAACACTATCTCCAACCAAACGATTTAGTAAAATATTAAATCATTCTGTCATAGATAAAAAAGTTTGATAACGTATTGTATTTGGATTGAATTTTAATCCTGTTTCTTCAAACCATTGATATTTACAATCTATATCATGGTCTTTATCCTGCCAATGCTCTGGGCAAGTAGTTTCTTCCCAATCAACAGGAATTACATGATGTTCTTGCTTAGATGCTACCTTCAAAATCTCATGTAATTCTTGTTTTTCTGTTTCATCTAAAATATTTGGTCTAACAGAAATAAATAAAGGTGTTCCACTTTGCGCTAATACATCTGCCCATTGTTTATTCATTGACCATGAAATACCTCCATCAATACCTACACAATCAGCATCAATCTCATAGAATTTACCATGCTGAGGTAAACGAAATGCTAATGTATTTACACCCATAAATCTAGTTCTTTCCCAATCTACTCCACTTGTATCATCACCAGTGCGATTAATATGCATATAACCTGCACCTAAATGACCTATAGTATTACAGCCAAGTATCAAAGTCTCTCCATTAGAAGCTTCCACACTTGCATCTAAAATAACTTTATATAATAATTTCACTACTTCGGCACTTGTCAAACTATCATCATAAAAATGCCAACCATCATCTGTTACAAGTGGACTCATTTGAAAGCCCCATTTGCCAAATAAATCAAAAGTAGAAAAATCATGTTTAATTAAAGTATATCCCCAATTACAAATTCTCTTGATATCTTCTTTAATATAATTGAGTGCTTCTGGATTAGTTGGGTCGATACAATTATTATGTGATAATCTCCACTCATTTTTTATATTTTCATCTTCATTTAATAATAATCTCACCCAAATACCTGGACGCACGCCTTTTTGTACTAATTTATCAGCTAAAGCTTTCATATCTGGAAATTTTTCATTTCCCTTTGTCCATGGGCCACCATTATATTCATTTAAACGATGATGTTCTTGCCAACAATCATCAATAACCATATATGGTTTATTTTCTATATCTTTTGTTAAATTTAAAATATAATCACAATCAGCTAGAATTTCACTTTCTGAACTTTTGCCATAAGCATAATACCAGTTATTGCTACCATAAACAGGATATTTAGGTAATATTGGGTCTTCACACATCTGACCGCAAAATTCTTGCATAGCTTCAAAACTAGTGCAATCACGCATTTCACAAGCTATAACATCAGCAAGCTTAATCACTCTACCTTTTAGATTTACACCACTACCACCACAGCGAACATCTAAAAATAAAGTCATACCTAAAGAATCCACTTGCCAAAAGCACATTGCTGACGGTCTTACTTTTACCCCATAACAAATAGATTTTGCTTCACTTTTAGCACAGAAATACCACGGCATAAAACGATTTGGGTTCATACCTTTCCATTCCATATCACCATATCCACGTTCCCATGCATCACCTAAAAAACGAACATTTTTATCCCAACTCAAATTATTCCATCTCAATTTTATCCATTTCACTTTTGAAGTTTGAGCAGTAAGAAAAATAGCTAAATATTCATTATCCTGATTTAGCTTAACATTTATATCATCTAAATTATAATCATCATTTTCCCATTTAGCAGTTACAGTTTTTGTTTCTGTAGTCAACTCAATAAAATCCGGTCTATTTACTTTCAATATATTCTTTAACATAAACTCACCTCATAATTTTTGTTTTATTATCAATTATGAGAAAATTATATACTTTAAAAGCCAAAAATACCATGATTACATAAATTATAAACATTGCTAAATGTCTTTTATAAAAAAATAGCCTAGACTATAAAACTATAATCTAGGCTTTGATTTTTATTTTAAATATTCTACATGACTAGCATAAGCATTATGATTATGAATGGACTCAAAGTTTTCACATTCCACAGAGAAGTAATGAATATCATCTAATGTTCTAAGTGCTAAAACACAATCACGTAAAATGTCTTCTACAAACTTCGGATTTTCATATGCTTTTTCTGTTACATATTTTTCATCTTCACGTTTTAATAATGGATATAATGGACAAGAAGCTTGTGCTTCTATCAAGCTTACAATATCTTTAATATTTATAGCTGTTTTTTTGCCATCATAATTTATTTTTACAGAAATAATACTGCGTTGATTATGTGCCCCATATGCTGAGATTTCTTTACTGCATGGACAAAGAGATGTTACTGGTATTTTTATAGCTAGTGTAAATGGCATAGAATTTTTACTAGCTGTTTTTACAGCACTTACTTTGCAATCTAAATCCAATAAAGATTTTTTACCACTAACAGGAGCAGTTTTTTCTATAAAATATTTAAAACTCATTGACAAATGTGCTGAATTAGAACTTAATTTAGTGATAGCTTCATCTAAAATATTGCCTATTTCAGCTTGCCCAATAGGATTGGTATGCCATTTCGTCAAAATTTCTTGAAAACGGCTCATATGTGTACCTTTATATTCCATAGGCAAATCTACAGTAAATTTCAATCTAGCCATAACTGGCTGGCTATGCTGTTCTTGCTTTATTTGTAAAGGTAAATAAACATCGCTAATACCCACTCGCTGAATGGCAATACCTCGTTTATCTACTCTATTTTGTACATCTTGCAAATTTTCACTCTCCGTTTTCATAAGCAATATGATTTTTAGTTACATCATTATAATTTTTTTCATAAGCTATAGGGTCTTTTATTCCTGCTTCAGCAAAACCTCTCAAACGAAGTTTACAGCTATCACAAACACCACAAGCTTTTTCTCTACCATTATAACAACTGCGAGTTAAATGATATGGTGCTCCTAATTTTGTACCCAATTGAATGATTTCTTTTTTAGATAAAGATTGTAGAGGTGTTACAATCTTTATTTTTTTGCCATCAACAGCTGTAGTTTTGCAAGCATAATCTGCCATATCCTGGAATTTTTGGATAAATTCTGGTCTGCAATCAGGATATCCAGAAAAATCAACTGCATTGACACCGATAAAGATAGCGTCAGCTTTTACTACTTCAGCATAACCTAAAGCATAGCTTAAGAAAATCAAATTTCTTGATGGTACATATGTTACTGGTACATCATTATCTTTTCGATCAACATTTCCTTTTGGCACTTCAATATTTTCATCAGTTAAAGCTGAACCGCCAATAGCATTCATATTTGTATCAATAATTAAATGTCTTTTAGCACCAAAGAATTTAGCAATTTCTTTAGCACCTTCTAATTCAATTTTATTACGTTGATGATAGTCAAAACTTATAGGATATAAATCATAACCCTGCTGTTTTGCCACTGCCATACAAGTTGTAGAATCTAATCCACCTGATAATAAAATAACAGCATTCATTAAAAATCCTCCTTTAATATTTATTTCATAAAACTAATTTAATTCTATTATACTAATCTCTTTGTCTTTGTGGAACTTCTATCGCTGGTTTTTCTGGCGTTGTTGTATTAGTTGTTCCCGTATTAGTAGTATTTGTTTGTTCATTTTTGTCTGGTACATTTGTATTTGTGCTATTTTCATGTCTATCTGCACTACCAGAAGATACAGTCAATTCAATAGTAGTACCTGTTTCTACTTGAGAACCAGCTGATACGCTTTGTGCTGTTACACTACCAGATGAAGCACTTGCACTTACATTAAATCCTTGCGCTTCTAGTGTAGCTCTTGCAGAATCTACAGATTGTCCAACTACATTTGGTACAGATACTTTTTTAACTTCTTTACCTTTACTTACTACAATATCTATATTAGCACCTTTTTTAACTTTATTATTAGCAGATATAGATTGTTTTAATACTGTTCCACTTGGTTTATCAGAATACTCTGCTGTAACTTGACCAATCTTCAATTTCAATTTAGCAAGTTGATTTTCTGCCTCACTTTGGCTCAAACCTACTAAATTAATCATATTGATTTCTTCTCCGCCTTTACTTATATAAATAGTAACTAAGCGAGATTCTTTTACAGTTTTACCAGCTTCTGGAGTTTGTGAAGCAACTTTTCCTACTGGCACTGACTCATCAAAGGTTTCTGCTACTTCTACACGCAAGTTTTCCGCTTTCAAAGTTTCTTCAGCCTGTGCTTGACTCATACCTACTACATTTGGCACTTCTACAGTTTTACTGCTCCAAAAATCACCATAGGATAAAAATGCACCTACACCAAAACCTAACACTAGAATAAAAATCAAGCCCATAATAAATGTTTTATTAAACGAGTTCTTTGATTTTCTCTGTGGTTCTACTTTATTTTCTTGGTATACAGGCTGACTATAATTTGGTGTTACTGTTGTTTTCTTAGGCTCAATATTTTGTAATTGTTCTATTTCTTCACTAGTAAGCACTCTTGTTGCAAATGGGTCTTCTGTTGGTACATTAACCTTTGCAAATGGTTTTCTTTTTGCCTGTTCAATTTCTTTAATCATTTCTGTACTAGAGAAACGATTATCTGGATTTTTATCCATTGCTTTTAATACTATAGCTTCAACAATTGCTGGTATATCTGGACGCAATTCATGTGGCGGAATTGGTGGTTCTTGAAGATGTTTTATCGCGATACTAACAGCAGTTTCACCTGTAAAAGGAACTTTACCTGTAAGCATTTCATACATTACTACACCTAAAGAATAAATATCTGATTTAGGGCTAATAGTATGACCTTTTGCTTGTTCTGGAGAAAAATAATGTACAGAACCTACAATTGTACCTGTATATGTTATTGTTGATGATGATGTAGCTCTAGCTATACCAAAATCAGCTACTTTTACATGACCTGCTTCATTGATTAAGATATTATGCGGTTTAATATCACAATGTACAAGATGGTTTGCATGGGCATTTTCTAAAGCTTCTGCTATTTCCTGTACAATTTTAAGTGTTACATCTATTGGTAAAGGAGCTTCACGATTTATTTTATCTTTTAAAGTTTCTCCTTTTATATATTCCATTACTATATAGTATTTACCATCACAAGAGCCTACATCATAAATACTAACAATATTCGGATGTGATAATTTAGCAGCTCCTTGAGCTTCACGACGAAATCTTGTTACAAATGATTCATCACTTGTAAATTGCGGATGTAAAATTTTAACAGCCACGAAACGGTCTAACATCTTATCATGAGCGCGATAAACTTCTGCCATACCACCGTCGCCTATACGTTCAATTAATTCATAACGATTGTCTAAGAGCGTAGACATTTTACTTCCCTTCCTTTGCTAAAATACTTGTGAGTATATTTTTTATAATAGGTGCAGCCTCACTACCACCAAATCCGCTATTTTCTACGATAACAGCAAATGCAATATCTTCATTTGGCATATTTGCACAACCAATAAACCAAGCGTGGTCTTTGCCTGTAGAATTTTCAGCAGTACCTGTTTTACCTATCATTTCAATACCAGGAACTTTGGCTCTTGTACCTGTACCATGATTAATAACATTTTTCATATCTTCATAGATGATATTTATTGTTTCTGGTGAAGATACTTGTCGCCAAGTCATTGGTTGATGTTGTTCTAAAATACTATTATCTGGAGCTGTAATGGCATTTACTACGAAAGGTTTCATCATGATACCTTCATTCCCTATACTTCCAGCTAACATAGACATACGAAGCGGTGTTACGAGTAAAGTAGATTGCCCAATACCTACTTGAGCAAGTTCTCCATCACTTAAATTATCAAAATCAGGTAATTGTGGTTTATTGTTGATGAAATCTGTATCAAGTTCTTGGTCATAACCAAAACGAGAGAAAGTTTCTTTTAAACCATCACTACCTAAACGTATACCCATTGTACCAAAATAACTATTACAAGATTCCTCTATAGCTTTGGCTAAATTCACACCACCGTGAACTTCTCCACTACTATCTGATAAAGAATATCCTCCGCTTAATTGTAAAGCCCCTGTACAATTAACCACAGTATCTGTAGTCGCTACTCCACTTGTCAATACACCATCACCTATCATAGGCTTGATTACTGAACCTGGTGGATATAAACCTTGACTAGCACGATTTAATAAAGGACTATTTTCATCTACACGAAGATTATCCCAATCTTCATCAATCGTATTTGGATTAAACATTGGTCTACTAACCATTGCTAATACTTCACCAGTTTTACGATTTAAAACTACAACTGCCCCTTTGCGATTACCTAAAGCGTCATAAGCTGCTTGTTGATAGTCTGCATTGAGTGTTAAATGAACATCATTTCCCACATTTTGTTCAAAAATTTGAGAAATAGGCCCTAATGCATGCAATACTAAATTATTACCAACAAGATAAGTATTTTGCGTACTTTCTATGCCAGCATAACCTAATTTATCGCTTACATAACCAATTGGCGAAGCGAAAATCTCGCCATAAGGATATACCCTTTTAAATCCATCTTTTTCCACTGTAGTATCTGCAAGCACCACGCCATTTCTATCTAAAATTTTACCGCGTTGTACTTGTAATGCTTTTTCTGCTACATGTGAATTATGACTATCTTTTAATAAATCTTCAGCTTGATATATTTGAATATATGCTAGATTAATAAAGATTATTGCAAATAAGCCAATAAATACTTTTACGATTGTATATATATGTTTATCTATACTATTTTGTCTATGCAAACTTATCTCTCCTTACTACTGAGAGCATATAATAGCCCTAGTGAAATGAAAGATGAAACCATAGAACTACCACCATAACTAATAAAAGGTAAAGTAATACCTGTGAGTGGTAACAGCTTAGTTACACCAGCTAATATAATAAATGTCTGTAATAATAAAGTTATAGCTAAGCCAAATGCCATCAATTTATATTTTTCATTAGTCAAAAGTAAGGCAGCTTTTATGCCTCGCATAAATAATAATAAATATGCCAACAATAAAAAGGTTACACCTATTAAACCAAATTCTTCTCCAATAGCAGCAAAAATAAAATCAGTATGAACTTCTGGTATTAAACGAGGAAAGCCAGATGTATATCCTGTGCCGAAAACTCCGCCATAACCAAAAGCAAATAATGATTGTACTATTTGATAAGCACTGCCCATCGGGTCGTCCCAAGGATGTAACCAAATAGCTACACGAGTTTGCACGTGAGCAAACAATAAATAACTTATATATGAAGATAATGAAAAGAAAAATAATGCTATCGCTACATATAATTTTTTACCTGTAGCTACATAAGTCATGATGACAACTATACCAAAAAATAATAATGCTGAGCCTAAATCTCGAAGACTTACAAACATCAAAATTGATGCACTCCATATCAATAACAATGGAGCTAAAAATCTAAATGGCGGTAAATGAATGAATTTCCAGCCACGACTAGGCAATACTAAGACATTTTTATTTTCGGATAAAAACGAAGATAAAAAGGCTATAATCAATAATTTCGCAAATTCTGAAGGCTGTACTTGAATAGGCCCTAAGATAATCCAGTTGCGGTTACCACCGATATCTGTACCAAATATAAGTACAGAACAAATAATTATCAAAGCTCCAAATCCTAGTACATAAGGATAATCCAATAATTCTAACAACCTATCAGATACTGTTACAATTATCAAAAAAACAATAAGCCCTATACATATCCATACTATCTGATGCATATATAAATCTGGCTTCAATCGCAAAATCATGATAGCACTGATACTCGACATAAACATGACTAATGATAATAAATAATTATCCGCATTTTTTCGCAATTTGACACTTATTATCTGTACTACAATAAAAATAACAGATAATATTCCAGCTGGAATAAATGCTTCATTAGTCAAAGTATTATTTTTGATATTGATTAATAATGTACCCAAAAATAATAATAAAATTGAAAATACTAATGTAATATATCCCTTTTTTATCATGATATTTCCACCACGATACATGTAATATTGTCTTTTCCACCATAATTAATTGCTCTTTGTACTAAATGTTGAGCTTTATCTTTTATATTACTATCATAACAGATATTTTTTAGCTCCTCATTATCTACCATATTTGTAAGACCATCAGAGCAAATAAGGAATTTATCCGCTTGTAAAATATCACAATAACCTGTATCTACATTTAAATTCACAGAAACACCAGCTGCTCTTGTTAAAATATTCTTATGTGGATAATTTTCAGCTTCCTGTGCTGTGATTTTATTTTGTTTTAATAATTCATTCACCAAAGAATGGTCATTTGTCAATTGATAAATTTGACCATTGCGCAATAAGTAAATTCTGCTATCACCTACATGAGCCCATGTGGCATATCCATAATGAACATAAAATAGACTAATCGTAGTCCCCATGCCATTATAATCAGGATTTTCACTAGAAGCTTTCATAATTTGTTTATTCGCTTCTAAGACAACAGATTTTAAACATTCTTCACTACATTCATCAGGATTTTTATTCTCCAAATGAAATTTTATAGTATCCACCATTATGCGGCTGGCAATCTCTCCAGCTGCATGTCCTCCCATGCCATCTGCAACTGCATAAATATGTGGTTCAATACAAAGATAACTATCTTCATTTGTAGTACGTACACAACCAATATCAGTAGCATGAGTAATTATCATAGCTCTCACCTCTCAAAACGGAATGATACACAACCTATTTTTATAACATCACCATTTTGTAAAAATTCTTTGCCATTAAGAATATTACCATTTATATAGGTGTGATTTCGACTTTGTAAATCCTCAATCTGATAAAGATTGCGAACTGGACTAATAACAGCATGATGATGTGATACGTAAATATCATCTAATACAATATCATTTTCTTTACCTCTACCGATAGAGATTTGACCTGAAAAAGATATTTTCTTATTAGCCAATTTAGGATCTGCTGCTTCTAGCACTATTAAAGCCACTTCATTTTGTGCAGATTCTTCTTTCACTGGCTTTAAGCTGGAAGTGCTTTTCAAATCTTTGAACATGGATTTTACAGTTACAAAAATATAACCACAGATACAAAGAAGCATTCCATACTGTAGTGCTACTAAAAAAGCTTTACTTGCCATTTGACCACCTCATCAAAGATATATCAATACTTTATTATAGGCATAAATCCTAGATAAAGCAACTTCAAAACCATTATTATAATAAAGTTTTTTCCTAATTATATATATAAATCTTTCTATAAAAAAACTAGACAATCAAGTTTTTTCCTCAATCATCTAGTTTAAATTTATAGCCAACGATAATTCACAAAACCTGCTCCTCGTGAATTCATCTCACCTAAGCCCACGCCTAAAGATAAATATGCCATTTCTTGAGATTTTTCATCATCTAAGACAGCAAGACGTACTTTATCGCCGAGAAGTTTTATATTTTTATATTTCATTGGCACAGGTGTTTTATTTAAAAATTCTATAGTGGAATAAAATTTTTCTATATTTATTTCATCTTTGTCATTTATATCGCCTTTAAAATTATTTATTTTCTTAGTTAAATTAATGATAAATCGCTGTTCAAATTCTTCTTGACTCATGCAATTTTTCCAATAACCATTTTCTGCCTTGATTATCATTGGTGTCAAAGTATAGATAAATTCTATTATCTTTCGTGGCAAAACTCTTTTTTCTGCTGTCAGCCCTTTAAATTCTCTAGTATTTATATTTGGACAAACTTCATAGAAAAATTCTGCCATATCCTCATCAATAGTCCTGATAGTCAAAGTATATATCTTGCCTTTTTTATAGATTTTATCTTTTTCCAATGGCGATAATAAATCATAGCAATAATTTTTATATGTATTTGTATTATGTAATTTTCCTAGATTTTCTTTTGCAAATAAACTTTTATCAATAAATCTAGTCAACATAATTTGCACATCTTGTGCCATGATATCCTTTAATAAATATAATTTTATACGTATTTGATAAACCTTCATCAAAATGCCCCTTTCTTTGAATTTACCAAGTGATATATTCATCTTTTTTAATATTTATATATCAATAATTATAACAAAAAAGCTAGATAGTTAAACCTAACATTTAACTACCTAGCCTTTTATCAATCATTCTTATAATACGATTTTACCGAAATCTGCAATAGATTTAATAAGTGTATCAATATTTTTAAGAAGTGCAAGACGATTATTTTTAATTTGTTCGTCTTTATCCATAACCATTACATTATCAAAGAAATTATTGATTGGTACAGTGAGTTCCTGCATTTTATCAATAGCTGTTTTATAATCTTTATTATTTAAAGCAGTTTCTACATCTTTAGCTACTGCTACATAAGTATTATAAAGAGCTTTTTCTTCATCTAATGTAAATAATGCTTCATTAATAACATTATTTTCTGCTTTTTTACTGATGTTACCTACACGTACAAAAGCTTGAATTGCATCATTTAATACACCAGAAGCGATTTCTTGAGCTGTTACACAAGCTTTAGCATAAGTGCCTGCAACTTCATCTGCATTTTCAAGTACAGCGTCAATAATATCATAGCGAACATCATTATCGCTAAGTACATTTTTAAGACGTAAAGTGAAGAATTCTGCTACATTTTTCTGGATTTCAGCACGTTTTTCACTATCAGTGATATTGAGTAAATCCATTGCTTTATCTGCAATTTCACTGATAGAAATAGTGTAGTTTGCTTCAATGATTGTATGCACAATGCCAAGAGCTTGACGACGAAGTGCAAATGGATCTTGAGAACCAGTTGGTACAAGTCCACGGCTAAATGTAGCTACGATATTATCCATTTTATCAGCTAAAGAAACAAGACGACCTGCTACGCTAGCTGGTTCTGCATCACCTGCAAAACGTGGCATATAATGTTCATAAATAGCAGTTGCTACTTCTTGACCTTCACCATCTAAAAGTGCATATTCACGACCCATAATACCTTGAAGTTCAGTGAACTCACAAACCATAGCAGATACAAGGTCAGCTTTTGCTAAAATTGCAGCACGTTTAGTTGTTTTTATTTCAGCTTCTGTAGCATTTACTTTTTCGCCAATGAAAGCAGAAAGTTCTGCTAAACGATTAGCTTTATCATAAATTGTACCAAGACCTTCTTGGAATACTACAGTTTTTAATTTTTCTACATAATCATAAAGACTATGTTTTCTATCTTCATCAAAGAAGAATTGAGCATCAGCAAGTCTTGCACGAAGTACACGTTCATTACCATGCTGTACTTTATCTAAGCAATAATCGCCACCATTGCGAACTGTAATAAATAATGGTAATAAATTGTTATTATCATCTAAAACAGGGAAATAACGTTGATGATCTCTCATTGGAGTCATTACTGCTTCTTTTGGTAATTTAAGATATTTATCTTCAAAAGTTCCACAAAGTGCTGTTGGATATTCTACAAGATAAATTACTTCTTCTAATAAATCTTCCGTGATTTCTGCATGACCATTGTGAGCTTTTGCAATTTCTTCAATCTGTGCTTTGATGATATCGCGACGTTTTTCTTGATCTACAATAATAAATGCATCTTTACAAGCTTGTTCATAATCACTTGCTTTATTGATTGTGAAATCGCCTTCACTTAAGAAACGATGACCACGAGATACGCGACCAGATTTTACATTAGCTACTGTAAAATCAATTACTTCTTCATCATATAAAGCTACGAGCCAACGAAGTGGACGTACAAAGCGGAAATCTAAATCGCCCCAACGCATATTTTTAGGGAAGTTCAAGCCTTCTACCAATTCTTTTAATAAAGTAGGTAAAAGTTCTACAGTCTGTTTGCCTTCTTCGCTGGAAACAGCATATACATAACCATCTTTTACTACTAAATCAGCAACATCTACTTTTTTACCACGAGCAAAACCAATAGCTGCTTTTGTAGGATTGCCATCTTTATCAAAAGCGATAGCAGTAGATGGGCCTTTATATTCACTAGATGCACCTTGCTGAGTTTCTGCAAGATTTTTTACTAAAAGTGCAGTTCTACGAGGTGTACCAAGAGTTGTTACTTCATCAAAATCAAGACGCATTTCTTGAAATTTTGCAGTTGCTTTTTCTTTTAATTGAGCTAAAATTCCTGGCATAAAATGAGCAGGAACTTCTTCTGTACCAATTTCTAATAATAAATCTTTAGCCATTATTATTTTGCTCCTTTCTTCAAGAGAGGATAGCCGAGTTCTTCACGCTGTTTTAAATAACATTGAGCACAAAGACGAGCAAGATTACGTACACGAGAAATAAACGCTGTACGTTCAGATACGCTGATTGCTCCACGAGAATCAAGCAAGTTAAATGTATGAGAACATTTCAATACATAATCATATGCTGGATGAACATAGCCAAGCTCAATTACGCGAACAGCTTCTTTTTCGTATTTATCGAAAAGGTCAAATAAAAGAGCAGTATCTGCAAGTTCAAAGTTATAAGTGGATTGTTCAAATTCATTTTGATGGAATACATCACCATAAGTGTATGTGCCATTCCAATCAATATCATAAACATTTTCTTTTTCTTGAATATACATTGCAATACGTTCAAGACCATAAGTGATTTCGGAAGCTACAGGTTTTACATCAACACTACCTACTTGCTGGAAATAAGTAAACTGTGTGATTTCCATACCATCAAGCCAAACTTCCCAACCAAGACCCCAAGCACCAAGTGTTGGAGATTCCCAGTTATCTTCAACAAAACGGATATCATGTTCTTTTTCATTGATACCGAGTTTTGCTAAGCTCTGTAAATAAAGTTCCTGAATATTATCAGGAGATGGTTTCATAATTACCTGGAATTGATGATGTTGGAATAAACGGTTAGGATTTTCACCATAACGACCATCAGCTGGACGACGAGATGGTTCTACATATGCTACATGCCAAGGTTCAGGGCCAAGTACACGTAAAAATGTAGAAGGGTTCATAGTACCTGCACCTTTTTCCACGTCATAAGGTTGCGCTAAAATACAGCCTTGCTTAGACCAAAATTCCTGCAAAGTCAGGATAATTTCCTGAAATGTCATAAATATACCTCCTTGATATTCATGGGCGACAAAATAAAAAATCTCGCCCATGTAACAACAAAATGTTACAGGGACGAGATGTATTCCCGCGGTTCCACCCTGATTGACTTAAATATATTTAAGTCCTCTTTAGAATGTTATTTATTATTATAAAGCTCCCTAGTGCCATTCACTTTTTGTAGTCTTACACCATCACTACTCGCTGATTAAAGTTACTTTTCTAGTTCATTGCTGTACATAAAGTCTAGCAAAAGAAAAAATCCTTGTCAATATATTTATGTTGTTTACTTTTAGATTTATGGCTAAATAATAAAATACTTTTAATATCTCTTATTCAAACTAAATTTTTTTGCCCCAATCAATTGATTAACAAAAATATTGATAATGGCTATAGCTAACATAACTGGCACAGTAATCCCAATAAAAGTGCTATAATCAATCAACAATTCATAAGCTATAAAACCAATTAACCATAAAAGACAATTTTTACCAGTGATAAATGAATTTTGATGATAAATATTATGGCTAAAGAAATATTCAGAAAAAGCAATAGCAAATAACGGTGCAAAAGTTGCTGCTATAAAATAAAGGAAAGTTTCATATTGTTCCATGGATAAGAAAATAGCAAGCAATGTAGAAATTATACATACAAAAAACGCTGTATATTTTACATCTAATTGATTACTGATATGATTTAAACAAATACTTGAAGAATTTATCGTAATAAAATTAGTTGTTACTGTAGATAATAAAATAACGACTAAAGAAATAACACCCAATCCAGATAACATGAAAATATCACAAATATCTGTTATACCATAATGAACAGCACTACCTAAACCAATTGTATACATTAAAATACTGCCAAAACAATATGCAACCACACAGCTCAATGTACCTGTAGATTGATTTTTAAGTGTTCTTGTATAATCTGAAATAACTGGCATCCATGATAAACACATAGCAATATTTAATTCTACCGCCATGCCAAAACTCATACTTTCATCTAAAGAAGTTACCACTTCATTTGCAGAAACTACAGCCCCAAAACCTAAATATAAAGAAGCAAGCAATAAACAAAGCATTACTACTTTATTTATCTTACTTACAAAATCCATTGTACTAAAAATCCAAATGCAAGGAAAAAGACCTATGATAATTGTCCATAAAATAGTATTTTCTCCCATATTCCATAAAGATGCCATTAATTTATTAAAAGCTTGTGCCCCAATGATGGTCATTATAGAAGTCCAACCTATTAATTGAATAGTATTTAATAGAGAGAAACTAACAGAACCCAACTTACCAAAAGATAAATTAATACTTTCAGAAGCACTACAACGTTTATTAGCACCGATAATCCCTGCTAAATAAAGAATAATTCCACCAATTACATGACCTACTAAAATAGCTAAAAATCCATCTTTCATGCCAAGTGGTGCTAAAAAAGTTCCTGTCATGATTTCAGCCACAGAGACTGCTGTACCAAACCAAATCAATGATACATTAAAACTAGAATTATTTGTTGATGTAAAAAATGTAGACAAAAAATCACCTCATAAAAAATAAAAATATTTAAAAATAAAAAAAGGAAATAGCCATGCCATTTCCTTGAAAATACGTAATCAAACTAATATTTCCCTACGTTGGCATTATCCAAATCAGGTCATAGGTCGAAGTTCACAACTTCCTCTCAGCCTGTCTACAAGCTCCCTTTTTCATATTCTGCCTTTAATATAAATTATCCTAAAATATTTGTCAAATTCTCGAAAAATCTCCAAAAAATATATTGCATAGCCCATTTTTATATGATAAAATAGCCTAGTATGCAACAAACGGTCCGCTGTGAGATATTCTTATATGAACGTTTGAATTAAGGAGGAAAAATAATGAATATTATTCAGGCTTTAGAACAGGAACAATTACGTAACGATATCCCTAAATTCATCCCTGGCGATAGCGTTCGCGTACATGTAAAAGTAGTTGAAGGATCCAACGAACGTATTCAGATGTTCGAAGGTGTTGTAATCGCTCGCCAAGGTTCTGGCGTTCGTGAAAACTTCACAGTAAGAAGAATTTCTTATGGTGTTGGTATTGAACGTACTTTCCCAGTACATTCCCCACGCCTTGCAAAAATCGAAGTTACTCGTAGAGGTATTGTTCGTAGAGCAAAACTTTATTATCTTCGTAACCTTACTGGTAAAGCTGCTCGTATTAAAGAAAGACGCTAATATCTTCATAAGAGGGACTGCCTATGGCAAGTCCCTTTTGTTTTATTAGTATGTTCTAGTAGAGGGAGGATTATCATGGCTGATAAAAAAGAGTCATCTTTAGGTAGTGAAATTAAAGATTGGGTTATTTCCATAGCTATCGCTGTTGTCTTAGCCTTATTCATTCGTCATTTTGTAGTAGAATTATATTTAGTTGATGGACCTTCTATGCGTCCAACATTACAAAATCAAGAGCGTTTAGTCGTTAATAAATTTATTTATAATTTACATGACCCTGAACGCGGTGATATCTTGGTATTCCAATATCCAAAAGACCCTAGCCGTGATTTTATCAAACGTGTAATTGCAATTCCTGGAGATACTATTGAAATCAAAGATGGTCATATTTATGTAAATGGGGAATTAAAAAATGAACCATATATCTTAAGCACAACTAGAGGCGATTATCCACTGGCTACTGTACCAGAAGGACATATCTTTGTAATGGGCGATAATCGCAATAATTCCGAAGATAGTCGTTTTGCTGATGTAGGTATGGTACCATTTGATTTAATCAAAGGTAAAGCTGTTTTAATCTTCTGGCCAATCGATAAAATAAAAACTTTACCATGACAATATGATAATGAAAAAACACCTATAATTTGCCTTATAGGTGTTTTTTATTTTATAAAAATTTTTAATCAAAAATTTAAAGTATATGAAATAATCGTTATTTATTAATTAATAATCCTTTATTTTATTATTCTTTATCTACATATATACGAAATAATCAGTTTTGAATATTTAAAAAATTAAAAAATAGCTAAAAATTATGTATTGAAGAATTATTTCATTTAGAATATAATAAACCTGCAATAATATTTGAGGAGGATTCTTATGTTATCTAAGAAAAAAACTGCCATATTAGCACTAACGATTACCACAGCATTAACCACAGGAAATTTAGCATTTGCAGATTCTGTAAAAGATAAAGGAACTGCAACAAATGTAAAGTTCAATCAAGATTTCAAACCTGCAGAATGGTCTGCCAAAGATAAACCAAATGTTCTAATCATTGGTATGGACGATTTAGGATATGGTCAATTAAATTATGATGAAAAAGCCTTTGACAAAAAAGTCTTAGCTGAAAAAGTTATCCCTGAACGTTACCAAGTAGATGTAGACAAAGCAATTGAAGCCGCCAAAAAATCCACTCCGAACCTTAGAAAATTACAGGATCAAGGTGTCATGATGTCACAAACTTATGTATGTCATGGCGTTAGCGGACCTTCTCGCTCATCATTTATGACTGCACAATTTCCTTCTCGTTTTGGTGTATATAGTAATGATGATTCAGAAAAAGGTGTACCTCTAGATCATAAATTCTTAGCAGAATTATTCCAAAACTATGGCTATGAAACAACTGCTATTGGTAAATGGCATGTTGGTGAAATCACAAATGTTCCTGTACCTCCAGAAAAACAAACACGAGATTACCACGATAATTTTACCACATATTGTAATGAACCATATCAACCTCAAAATCGCGGATTTGATTATTTTATGGGCTTCCATCCAGCTGGAGCTGCATATTATAATTCTCCAAGTTTATTTAGAAATAGAGAACATATCGAAGCTAAAGGTTATATTACAGACCAATTAACAGATGAAGCAATTAATCGAATTAAACATGCAAAAGATACGCCATTTTTCATGTATTTAGCTTATAATGCACCTCACATTCCTCTTGAAAAACATGCACCTGAAAAATATCGTGTATTTAATACAGGAAATGAAGAAGTGGATAAATATTATGAATCTATCTATGCAGTAGATAGCAATGTTGGCAGAATTGTCGATACTTTGAAAAAAGAAGGCAAATTAGATAACACAATAATCTTTTTCTTCTCTGATAACGGTTCAGTTATAGATGCTCCACTCCCTATGAACGGTATTTTCCAAGGAAACAAAGGCGAAACATTCAATGGTGGCGTTCATATTCCTGGATTTGTCACTTGGAAAAATGGCTTAAAACCTGGTCAATATGATAAGATGGTTTCCTTAATTGATTATTTACCTACAGCTTTAGGTGCAGCTCAAATTCCTATTCCTGAAGATTGGCAGAAACAATTAGATGGAGTAAATTTATTGCCATATCTCCAAAATGAAAATACAGGCAATCCTCACGATTATCTCCTTTGGGCTCAACCAAGAGCATTCCACTGGGATCCTAAAAACATCGATTTCTGGAGAGACTATGATTTATATGTAACAGGTGAATCCGATTATTATCCAAAAAATCCATACATGGAAAGATTATCTGACTTTTCTTGGACTGTTCGCGACAATAACTGGACACTTCATTATTATCTAGGTGATAATACTTATGAATTATATGATACAGTAAACGACCCTAAAGAAGAAAACAATCTTGCTGATCAACATCCAGAAGTTATCTCTAGCTTGAAAAAAGTAATGCATGACTATTTAGTAAATAAAGCAACTAAACCTAATACAGAAAACAATCTTCCTAAATATGAACAACTTTTAAAAGCTACTGAATAAAAACCTAAACACTAAAATACATGGAGAATTTATTATGAATTTTATTATAAAACCAACTAGCTTTTTATGTAATATGGCTTGTAAATATTGTTTTTATCTTGAAAAAGCTGACTTTATGTCTAAAGAAAATGATATTGTGCCTTTTATGCAAACTAAAAATCTTTACCAATTCATGGAAAAACGAATTTCTTATTGCCAAGATAAAAATATAACCTTCATTTGGCAAGGTGGAGAACCTTTATTAATTGGAATTGATTTTTATAAAAAAGCAGTTGAATATGGCAAAATCTTAGCTAAAAAATTCAATAAAAACATTTATCATTCAATCCAAACGAACGGCACTTTAATAAATGATGAATGGGCAAAATTTTTCCATGATGAAAAAATTTTAATTGGTCTATCTATTGATGGCGATGAAGAATTGCATGATGTATATCGCAAAATGAAAGATAATCGCTCTTCATTTTCATCAGTTTTGAATGCTATAAAATTAATGCAACACTATCAAGTTGAATTTAATACTTTAACAGTAGTAAATAATATAAATGTAAAATATCCCTTAAGAATTTATAAATTCCTAAAATCCTTAAATATCCGCTTTATGCAATTTATTCCCGTGGTAGAAATGGATAAAAACACAAATATAAATTATATGCCTTCTTGGATGGAGCACAATAATGTTAATTTAGCTGAATTTAGTGTTAATCCTTTAGAATATGGTAATTTTATCAATACTATATTTGATGAATGGATACGCCATGATATTGCAAATATATCCATTCGTTTATTCGATACACTTTTACAGCATTTTACTGGGCAACCTTCATCTTTATGTATATTCATGCCACAATGCGGTGGAGAAAATATGGTATTAGAAGCAGATGGCACAATTTACCAATGCGATCATTTTGTTTATCCTGATAGCAAATATAAACTAGGTAACATACTAGATTTAGATCAAAATCAACTCCAATCCTCAATAAATAATTGGTCTAAATATAAACAGCACTTATCTTTAGAATGTAAACAATGTTCATGGCTTCCATTATGCAATGGAGGTTGTCCTAAACACCGTTTTATACAATCTAACCTCAATGAAAAAGAATATAAATCATATTTTTGCCCTGCATATAAATCTATATTTGAACATGTCACACCTGGAATAAATTTAATTCTTGAATTTATGGAAAGAAAAATTCCTTGGGAATATTTACCAGCTGCTGTTGATAAAATCTATAATAAAAATTCATAATAAAAATTTTCTTCCTAAAATAAATGTTGAGGTAATTTTAATATCTTATCTCAACATTTTATTTTTATTATTTATAAATCAAAAAGCTCCCAGATTGTAAATTAGCTCAAAGCGTCATCTATATGCTCAGCTAATGCTTGTTGCCATACCTCTTGAAGCATCGGCAAGCGAAATCTAGCATTAGCTGGACTTGTAGATGGCAATGTATAAAAAGTATATGTTTCATCTTTTAAAATATCTTTATTATATTTCTTAAAGCACTGAAAAGATTTTCCGCCATTAAAACAAATAGTCTTTATCTTAGGATATTTAGCAAATAAAGCTTTAAAATCATTTGGCACTTCATCGCAAATAGCACTATCTAAACTACCTTCTCGAATACAAGAATCTATAGAGTCCCATAGCGCAATATGATTTTTTCTCAATAATTCTAGTCGCTCTTGATAAATAGTTGGTATTATTCCTTCATTAAAAAATATAGCCATTAATTTCCAAAATCTATTTTGAGGATGAGCATAATATTGTTGCTGTTCCAAAGATTTCACACTTGGCATTGAACCTAAGATAATAGTTGTACAATTTTCATCAATAGATGGGGCAAATCCTATGAGTCTTTCCATAAATAAAATCACCTCTATCTTATTATAATATAAAGATTTTTAGTATAGATAAAAAATTTTTAAAAATAAATGTCAAAAAGTCAAAATAATGTTTGACAATTTGACTTTTAGCTTTTATAATATGTTTTGTAAGCAAATACAAAACTAAAGTATAACATAAATTATTACTTTAATATTTATATTTACTGTATTATTGTTTTTATACTATTATTAATTGAAATGTTACTCATCATGACTTGGAGGTATAAATCATGGGTGAAGAAAAATATACACAAAAAGTTTTAGAAGCTATGCAATCTGCACAGCAAGAAGCAGCACTTCGCTATCATCAAGAAATTACATCTGCTCATGTCCTTTCTGCTTTAATTAAAGAACCAGAAGGTTTACTCGCTACTATTTTTGCTGAATGTAGAGTAGATTTACCTATGCTCAAAGCAAAATTAGAACAAATACTCAAAAAAATTCCTAGCGTAAAAGGTCAAAGTCGTTTAGGCATGAGTACAGAAATGGTTCGTGTATTAGGTAGAGCAGCAAAACTCGCTGAAAACATGAACGATGAATATATAAGCACAGAACATTTATTATTAGCTATTGTCAGCGATAGTGATGACGAAATGCAAGCATTATGTAGAGAATTTAATCTACATCAAAATAAAATTCAATCTGTAATCAAATCAGAACGTAAACAAAATGTAAATAGTGATAATCCTGAAAGTGGTTATAAATCACTTGAAAAATACGGTCGTGATTTAACAGCTATGGCAAGAGTTGGTAAGCTCGACCCTGTTATTGGCCGTGATGAAGAAATCCGTCGTACTATCGAAATCTTATCTCGTCGTACTAAAAATAACCCAGTATTAATCGGTGAACCTGGTGTTGGTAAAACTGCTATCGTTGAAGGTTTAGCTCGCCGTATCGTAGCAGGTGATGTTCCAGAATCTCTAAAAAATAAAACATTATATTCTCTTGATATGGGCTCATTAATCGCTGGTGCTAAATATCGTGGTGAATTTGAAGAACGTCTAAAATCTGTATTAAATGAAATCTCTAAATCCGATGGACAGATTTTATTATTCATCGATGAAATTCATACTGTAGTAGGTGCTGGCGCAACTGAAGGTGCTATGGACGCTGGTAACTTATTAAAACCAATGTTAGCACGTGGACAACTCCGCTGTATTGGTGCTACTACTTTAAATGAATACCGTAAATATATTGAAAAAGATACAGCTCTTGAACGTCGTTTCCAACCTGTAATGGTAGGTCAACCATCTGTAGAAGATACTATCTCTATCTTGCGTGGCTTAAAAGAACGTTATGAAGTTCATCACGGTGTAAGAATTCGTGATAATGCACTTGTTTCTGCAGCTGTATTATCTGATAGATATATCTCCGATAGATTTTTACCAGATAAAGCTATCGACTTAGTTGATGAAGCTGCTGCTAAACTTCGTACTGAAATCGAATCTATGCCAGAACCTATTGAAAAATTGCGTCGTAAAATCATGCAATTACAAATAGAAGAAGAAGCATTAAATAAAGAAACTGATGAAGCATCTAAAGAAAAACTTGCTAAACTCATTGATGAAAAAACTAAATTACAAAATGAAGAAAATGAATTAAAAACAAAATGGGATAGAGAAAAACAAGGTATTGTTCGTGTACGTGCTATCAAAAAAGAAATGGATAGTGCCAATATGGAAATGGAAAAAGCTCAACGCAGTGGCGATTATGCCAAAGCTTCTGAAATCAAATACGGTAAATTACCACAACTTCAAAAAGAACTTGAAGAAATGGAAAAAGCTGTTCATGATGAAGAAGGCAATCGTCTCTTAAAAGAAGAAGTATCTGAAGAAGATATTGCCCAAGTAGTAAGTCGTTGGACTGGTATTCCTGTTACTAAAATGCTCACAGGTGAAAGAGAAAAACTCGTGCATTTAGAAGATGTTCTTCATGAACGTGTAGTCGGTCAAGATGAAGCTGTAAAAGCCGTAAGTGAAGCTATTATTCGTGCTCGTGCTGGTATCAAAGACCCTAATCGTCCAATTGGTTCTTTCATTTTCCTCGGCCCTACTGGTGTAGGTAAAACTGAACTTGCAAAAACTTTAGCTGAAAGTCTATTCGATGATGAACGCAGTATTATTCGTATCGATATGAGCGAATATATGGAAAAACATTCTGTAGCTCGTTTAATCGGGGCTCCTCCAGGATATGTTGGCTATGATGAAGGTGGTCAACTCACTGAAGCAGTTCGCCGTCGTCCATATAGCGTAATTTTACTTGATGAAATCGAAAAAGCTCATCGTGATGTATTCAATGTATTATTACAAATCTTAGATGATGGTCGTTTAACTGATGGTAAAGGTAGAGTTGTAAACTTCAAAAATACTGTTATCATTATGACATCAAACTTAGGCAGTCATGAAATCTTAAATCAAGAAGATTTTGCTACAGCTGAAAAATTAGTACGCGATATCTTAAAAGATTATTTCCGTCCTGAATTTTTAAATCGTGTCGATGATATTATCGTATTCAAAGCTTTAGCTAAAGAACAAGTACGTCAAATTGCTCGCATCATGCTCGAAAATCTCAATAAACGTCTACAACATCAAGTTAATATTTCACTTTCTTGGTCTGATGAAGCTTTGACTAAACTTGCAGATGAAGGATTTGAACCAAACTTCGGTGCTCGTCCACTTCGTAGATTATTATCTCATACTGTAGAAACTCAATTAAGTAAAGAAATCATCAAAGGTAATATCAAAGAAGGCGACACTGTAGATATTAACGTAAACGGTGAAGAATTCACATTTAATCCAATTCGCAAAATGGAAGCATAAATTTTAACCTAAATAATAGCACTCTAAAATAAGATTAATTTTAGGGTGCTATTTTATTTTTTAGTTAATTAAGAATATCATATTATCGAAAAGTCTTAACAAATTTTAATAAAAAGCCAATGATAAAAATACAATGTTACATTAAAAATAAAAAAATAACTACTAGACAAATACTTTTGAATATGATATTATAAATCTCGTAAAATAGAACAGCAAAGGCAAGGGAGCCATATGAGACATCTGTGCATTAATATATCTATTCAATATATTTTTATTAATAGGTTTTTATGACATTAATGCAGTCAGGTTTGTTTTCATACGGCTTTTTTTAGTTGCTACATAAATTTTGTTAATAAAAGGTGGGTCTTTTAATGAACGATTTATTATATGTTATTCCTGCAAATTCTAAAAAAGAAGATATTATTGCTACATTGAAACAACATCCTGAAATTAAATTTGTTTCTTTAGTAGGTATCGATTTAGCTGGTAATGATACTGATGAAAAAATTCCTATGAGAGTTTTTCTTGAAGATATTGACTCTTTCTATAATGGCTCTGCTGTTCAAACAGATGGTTCTTCTGTAGTATTAACAGGTATTGCTACATTAAATAATGCTAAAGTAGATATGCCAATTGATCCTACTGTTAATTGGTTCGTTGATTACAATATCGAAAGCTATGATGATGAACTCGGTAAACCAGTTGGTACTCTCCGCATTCCTGCAGCTCTTATTCATGATGGCAAAGCTGTAGACTCCCGTTCCATCTTAGCTAACACTTTAACTTATGTAAAAAAAGGTTTATTAGACCTCTTTAAAAATAATGCTAAAATCTCTGGCTTAGAACATATCAATGGCGCAGATGTAAAAGATATCGTATTTACTTCCGCTACTGAACTTGAATTCTGGGTAAAAACTCCACTTAGTGAAGCAGATATCCCTGAAATGTCCGCATCTCAGGTTATGCAAGAACAATATTGGCAACGTACACGCGGTGCTGTTCGTACAGCTCTTGAACAATGCATGTTAGCTCTCGAAGCTTATGGTCTTTCCCCTGAAATGGGTCATAAAGAAGTTGGTGGTATGAAAGGTCATATGGATACTGATGGTAATATGACTCATGTTTGCGAACAGGTAGAAATTGACTGGAAATTCGCTGATGCACTTCAAGCTGCTGATAATGAACTCGTTGTTCGTATCCTTGTAAAAGAAATCTTCCGTGAAAATGGTCTTGAAGTAAACTTCAAAGCAAAACCTATGATCGGTCTTGCTGGTAATGGTGAACATACTCATTTCGGTATTGGTGCTATCATGAATGATGGTTCTTTCGTAAACTTATTTGCTCCAACTGATATGAAAAAAGACTTCATGAGTGCTGTAGGTTATGGTGCTATCATGGGCTTACTTAAAAACTATGAAGTTATCAACCCATTCGTATCCGCAACTAATGACTCTTTAAATCGTTTAAAACCAGGTTTTGAAGCTCCTGTATGTATCGTTACTTCCTTAGGTCATAAACCAGAAGTTCCATCTCGTAACCGTACAATCTTAGCTGGTCTTATTCGTGATGTTAACAATCCAAAAGCTACTCGTTTTGAACTTCGCGCTTGTAATCCATATACAAACACTTATCTTGTACTTGCTGCTATTTATACATCTATCCTTGATGGTGTTAAATACGCTGTTACTAAAACTACTGCTGAATTACTTGCTGAAATCTCCAAAGATGTAGGTGATGATGCTGGTTACTTAGAAAAAGACCGTGCTTATCGTGCTGAAGATGATGTATTTGAAGATTACACTGAAGAAGAACGTCATCAACGTTTTGGTGTACATCCTGCAACAGTTTGGGAAAACTTCTCTAACTTGAAAAAATATCCTGAAAAACGTGCAGTTTTAACTGAAGGTAAAGCATTCAGCGATAAAATTATTGATGCATTTGTTGAAGGTGAATTAATTCGTTGGAAAACTGAACTTATCAGCCGTATTATTCCTGAAAATCGTATGCTTATCAGCAAATTTAAAGAAATTAAATCTGCATATGTAACTGATGAAGATTCTTACAACTGGAATAAACTCAACCGCATTCGTTATTATCTTGCTAAAGACAGCATCGATAATAAATCCTTATTCACTCAGTTAATCAATGCTTTAAATTCTGGAGATTTTGCTACAGCTTCTAGCTTACAGGTAGAAATGTACGATAAAATGGAAGAATTAAAAGAACTCTATGCAACTTATAGAAACAATATGATTTAATAAAATTCTCCAAGAAGGCTTCTATTTTTAGGAGCCTTCTTATTTATATTTTAGATTAGAATAATAAATTATTTTTATAACAAAGATATTGACAAAAATCTATTTTTTCTATATGATAATGATTAGCAATTATATAGAATAACTCATCAAGAGCAACTGAGGGACTGGCCCAATGACGTTGCGGCAACCATTGAGCATTTATCAAACGGTGCCAAATCCTTTAAGTTTTACTTAGAAGATGAGAGATGGATATAAACTCTCTCGCGTTTAAGTTTAGAGAGTTTTTTTTATGTTATTTTTTAATTGTTAAGATATAAAAAAATATACTAGGAGGTTCCTAAATGTCCAACAAAGTATTATTTACTTCTGAATCTGTTACTGAAGGTCATCCTGATAAAGTAGCAGACCAAATTTCTGATAGCATTTTAGATGCAATTTTAGCCAAAGATCCAAATGGTCGTGTAGCTTGTGAAACTTTCGCTATGACTGGTCAAATCCATGTAGCTGGTGAAATATCCACCGATTGCTATGTAGATATTCCATCTATCGTTCGTGAAACTATCCGCAATATCGGTTATACTCGTGCAAAATTCGGTTTAGACTGCGATACTTGTGGTATTTCTTTATCTATTGATGAACAGTCCCCTGATATTGCTATGGGTGTCGATAAATCTTTAGAAGCAAAAGAAGGCGAAGCAGACAAAACAGATCTTGGTGCTGGTGACCAAGGTATGATGTTCGGTTATGCTACAAATGAAACTCCTGAATATATGCCTCTTCCTATCGCTTTAGCTCATAAACTCGCTCGTCGTCTTACTGAAGTTAGAAAATCTGGTGAACTCTCTTATCTTCGTCCAGATGGTAAAACTCAAGTAACAGTTGTTTATGAAGATGGTAAACCTGTTGCTGTAGATACTATTGTTATCTCTACTCAACATGACCCAGATGTTACTTTAGAACAAATTAAACAAGACCTCATGGAAAAAGTAATTAAACCTGTTGTTCCTGCTGAACTTTTAACAGCTGAAACAAAATATTTCATCAATCCTACTGGTAAATTCGTTATCGGCGGTCCACAAGGTGATACTGGTCTTACTGGTCGTAAAATCATTGTTGATACTTATGGCGGTATGGCTCGTCATGGTGGCGGAGCTTTCTCCGGTAAAGATCCAACAAAAGTAGACCGTTCTGCAGCATATGCGGCTCGTTATGTAGCTAAAAATATCGTAGCTGCTGGTCTTGCTGATAAATGTGAAATCCAATTAGCATACGCTATTGGTGTTGCAAAACCTGTATCTATCAGCATCAATACTTTCGGCACTAATAAAGTAGCTGAAGACGTTATCACAAAACTTGTAAATGATAACTTTGACCTTCGTCCAGCAGGTATCATCAAAGAATTAGACTTACGTCGTCCAATTTACGCTCAAACAGCAGCTTATGGTCATTTCGGTCGTACAGATGTAGATCTTCCTTGGGAACATACTGATAAAGCTGAAACATTAAGAAAACAAGCTGGCTTATAATAATATTATATAAAAAACCTCTGATAAATAATTTATCAGAGGTTTTTCTTTATCTATGACGACCATGTCCAGGTTAAGGTGGCGGAGCAGCCTCTGTTGTATTTGCACTTATGACATAACTAATAGGTGTTGCTAAGAAACATGCCATAGTTAAAATACCAATAGATTTTTTTATTCTGTTTTTTAACATTATAAAATCTCCTTTCAATCTATTTTGCCGAAAAAAACGATAAAAACGAAAATGCTATCGATATTCCCAATATAATTAGCAATAATCTTCTTAATAATGGATTCATAAAAATTCTCCTTCACGCAAATTATTTTAATTATAAAATTCTGTAATACATATAAAATATCCTCTCTCATATTTTCTTATTTTCTAAAATTAAATAGATATATTATAATATAAACATATTACTTGATTAGGTACGTGATTATATGAAAAAACTTGCAGATATATATATTAATATTCCCGTTAAAAGTATTGCTAAGGCTTACACTTATATAATTCCTGAGAAATTTGATATTTTAAAAGAAGGTTGTCGTGTTTTAGTACCTTTCGGCAATAGAATTATGGAAGGCTTTATTATTAAAATATACGCAAATAATGAACATAATATAGATATAACTAAATTAAAAGAAATCAAAGATATTATTGATACGGAAGCTTGGTTTACACCTCAAATGTATACTACCGCCAAATGGATGGCTGATTTTTATCTATGTTCTTTAGGCGAAACTATGCGGTTATTTATCCCCGGAAAAAATAGTGTACAAATTCGCCCTATTTTTAATATTAACCAACAAGAATATGATTTATTCCCTAAAAATAAACTATCAGCAATTGAAATATCTTTGCTTGAATATCTTTCTCTACAAAAAAATACTGATTTATTGACTTTACGACATAAATTCAATACAATTGACAATTTATCTTCTTTATTAGATAAACTCATCGCCAAAAAACTAATTATCCGAGATTATACTTATAAAACAAAAGCTAATAAAATTTATATCACTTATGCCTCTTTAAATGTAACAGTTAATGATGATATTTTAGCAACTTTAAAAAATAAACCAGCTCAAAAAAAAGCTCTATTATATTTAGCTAAAATAAAAGAAGCTTCTACTAAAGATTTAGCAAATGAAAAAATCTCTCTACCTACATTAAAAGCACTTGCTGATTTAGACTATATAAAATTAGAAAAGAAACAAATATTGCGAGATAGTTATCATCAAATAACTACTAAACAAAATGCAGATAAAAAACTGACATCAGAGCAAATGACAGCCTTAAAAAATATAGAAATAGCTCAACATCAAGGCAAGCAAAAATTTTTACTATATGGCGTTACAGGTAGTGGCAAAACTCAAATCTATATAGAAATGGCTTTAAAAGCACGTGCTTTAGGTAAACAAGCCCTTATATTAGTTCCTGAAATCGTCCTTACAGGGCAATTAGTAACTTCTTTTAAAGAATATTTTACTGATGATGTCGCTGTTATTCATAGTAGATTATCCGTTGGAGAAAGAAATGATACATTTTGGCGAATTCGCACTAAACAGATAGGTATCATCATTGGAGCTCGTTCAGCATTATTTGCTCCATTTGAAGATTTAGGCTTAATTGTAATGGACGAAGAACATGACCCTTCATATAAGCAAGATGAATCACCTCGATACCACAGTCATGACATCATTGAAAAAATGGCTGAAATTTATCATGCTACTTTAATCATGGGTAGTGCTACACCTTCTTTAGAGAGTTATTATAAAGCGCAAATAGGCGAATATGTTTTATTAAAAATGCCTAATCGAATAGATAATCTTCCCTTACCATATATTGAAGGAGTGGACATGCGTGAAGAACTACGCATGGGCAATCGAAAAATTATTTCTTTAAAATTAAAAGAATTAATTGCAGATACTCTAGCTAAAAAAGAACAAATTATCATCATGTTAAATCGCAGAGGTTTTTCCACTTTTGTAATGTGCAGAGCTTGCGGTCATGTTATCAAATGCAAATACTGCGATTTACCACTTGTTTATCATCGTCGTGGTATCTTACAATGCCATCATTGCGATATCACAGAAACCGTTCCTACTATCTGCCCAAAATGTAATAGTAAATATATCAAATTTTTCGGCTCAGGAACAGAAAAACTTGAGGAAGAATTATCCACTTTATTTCCTCAAGCTAGAATAATTCGCTTGGATAGAGATACTACTGGCAAAAAATTCGCTCATCTAGATATCTTAAAGCAATTTAAAGCTGGTCTATATGATATTTTATTAGGTACGCAGATGGTCGCTAAAGGTCATGATATACCTACTGTAACAGCTGTTGGCATCATAAGTGCAGACTCTAGCCTAAATTTACCAGATTTTAGAGCAGGCGAACGTTGTTTTGGTTTAATAACTCAAACAGCTGGTCGTGCTGGTAGAAAAAATAAACGTGGACAAGTAATCGTACAAACATATAATTTAGAACATTATGCTGTACAATGCGGTATTCAACAAGATTATAGTCATTTTTATAATGAAGAAATTTTATTGCGTAAAGCTATGTATTATCCACCTTTTTGTCAGCTCATAAAATTAATAATTCAAGACGAAAATGAAGAAAATGCTTTAACTAAAGCACAAAATTTAAAAAAACTCATCAAAGATAAATTCCAAGATAATAAAAATATTATTGTCATGGGCCCTGCTCCATCTTTAATCGCAAATTTCAAAGGAATGTATCGCTTTAATTTACTATTAAAAACAAATGATTTGGATACCTTACGAAATTATTTGCGTGAATGTAAAGTAGATATTGATAAAAATATAACAGTGGATATTAACCCTATTAATACAAATTAAATTCAATATAAAACAAAAACCCCAATAACTAGAATGTACTAATTATTGGGGTTAGTTTTTTAATTAATATTTATATTATTTTACAATCAAAACTGGGCATTTGGCATGTTCTAACACATATTTACTTACGCTACCAAGCAATACACCTCGTACAAGACCTAAACCTCTACTACCCATAACAATTAAATCTGCAGAAATTTCTTTTTCATAATCTCTAATTGCTTCAGCTGGGTCTCCAGTTCTATATGCACAAACAATTTTCATTCCTTCTGGGAACAATTCTTTTGCTGCATTTAAAATACATTGACCTGATTTTTCAATTTCAATCAATACGTTATCAGATAAATAAGCATTAATTGCTAACTTATTAATATCTGCTACATATAAAATATGAACTTCTGCTTCATTAAGGCGATTAATTTTTATAGCCTGTTGCATAGCACGTTCAGCAATTTCAGAGCTATCGATTGGAACTAAAATACGTTTTACGTTATCCATAACCAAACCCTCCTTGGTGCCTTAATTATAATATATTTTCAAGTTATTTTATATTAATTATATTCTGCATATGTGGCTAAAAATCCTGCTTTTTTGAATAAATTTTGCAAATATTTTTATAAAATTTATTTACGATAAACTTGTAACTTGCTTAATAAAAGTGAGCGATTTAAAAGGCTTGCCAATTAAAGATTGTATATAATCTAATAGAATTTTTTCAGCATTTATCAAATCAATACCTTTCACTTGAAATTTAGGTGGATTATCCCAATCTAAATATAAAAGATGCTCTATAAATAATCTTACAGAAGCTGAATAATTTATCTGCTTTCCTTGATTACAAGATGTACAGATTGCTCCACCTTGCATGGCATCAAAATGACAATCGCCTTCGATTTTACTTCCACATAATGCACACTGACTATAATGAAGTTGACAGCCAGTATATTCAAAAATCTGATAAGCACTAGCTAAAGCACAAATACGAGGATTAAATTTTGTTAGACAAGGTAAAATCTTTAATAATTTTTCATAAATCTCTGCTTGTGGTTCATCTTCACTGCATAATTCTTTAGCTAATTCTGCAATAAAAGAAGCATATGCCATTGCCGTCAAATCCTCATATAAATCAGAAAAAAATCCTTTATGTTCACATTGGCGAACTGTATCCATCTTTTCACCTTTAGATAATTGAATATCTAACCATGAAAAAGGTTGCATAGATGCTGCTAATGGACTTTTAGGACGTCGACAACCATATGCTGCTGCTGTTATTTTTCCATAAGTAGGTGATAAAAGGGTAACGATTTTATCTGCGTTACCCCAATTTTTTACACCTAAAACTAATACTTCTGTTGTATAAATAGCCATATTAGTTTATTTTCCCTTTTAATATTTTACTTGTTTTCAACAGAATCCATATTTTTTTCTTGTTGAGCTTTTTCCATTTTTTCCTTAACTTCTTGTATTTTTGCTAAATCTGCTTTTACATCAGCACCTGGCATTACACCACCAGCTGTCAATATATATTGAAAAGCATCTTCTACAGAGATATCCACATAAATTATATCTTTTTTAGGTACAAATACATTAAATCCAGAAGTCATATTTAAACTCCATGGTAAAAATACAGATTCATATTCTTCATCTTTACTTAAATATGGAGCAAGTAATGATGATGGTTTTGGCATTAAAAATCCAATAGTTTTTACATTTGGATGTGGATAAGGAATTAAAACGACTTGACTAAACATCGTTTTTGATTCAAATAACATTGTAGAAACACGCTTAACACTATTGTAAATAAATTTTACAACTGGAATTTTATCTACTACTGTTTCAAAATAGCTGATAATTCGCTGAGAAGCCCATGACCAAGTTGATGTTATCCAGCCAGCAACTAAAATAACGATAATTAATAAGGCTACACCTGCACCTGGAAATTTAAGTGGTATATAACTTTCTACTATACCTTCTACTAAGGCAAATACTGTAGCAATTACAAAGTAAGTTATAACAATTGGTACTAATACTATAAGCCCATTAATAAAATAATGTGATAATCTATTCATCATGTTAAGCACGTCTTCCTTTATCAATCTCTAAAACCTAATTCACGAAGCACATTACTGCGGTCGCGCCAATCTTTTTTGACTTTTACCCACAAATCTAAATAAGTTTTAGAGCCAAGCATTGTCTCGATATCTTTGCGAGCTAATGCCCCTATTTCTTTTAATAATGCACCACGTTTACCAATGACAATTCCCTTTTGTGATTCACGTTCAACATAGATAGTTGCACGAATATAAACTTTATCATTAGCACGGGATTTCATTTCCTCAATATCTACAGCTATAGCATGGGGTATTTCATCACGAGTCAAATGAAGTACCTTTTCACGTATCATTTCCGCAGCTATCAAACGTTCTGGTTGGTCAGTTACTGTATCCGCTGGATAATACTGTGGCCCTTCTGGTAAATATTTATTTAATTCTGCAAGTAAACTATCCAAATTCATTTTTTCTTTAGCAGAAATTGGCACTACACCTGCAAAATCGTATGCTTTTGTATATTTTTCAATTATCGGCAATACGGATTGTCTATCAATTAAATCCAATTTATTTACAATCAAAATAACTGGTTTTTTTGTAGCTTGCAAACGTTCCATAATATAACGTTCACCGCCACCTAAATCTTCAGTAGCATCAACCACAAATAAAATAGCGTCAACTTCTTTTAATGTGCCTTCTGCTGCTTTTACCATATATTCACCTAATTTATGCAAAGGTTTATGAATACCTGGCGTATCTAAGAAAATTACTTGTTCATTATCTGTAGTCAATACACACATAATTTTATTGCGTGTAGTCTGTGGTTTATCAGACATTATCGCTATTTTCTGTCCAATAAGACTATTTATCAATGTAGATTTTCCTACATTTGGTCTACCAATAACTGCTACAAAACCTGATTTAAAATGTTTATTCTCCAAAAAATTAACTCCTTTTTAATCTCTACTTATTCCTAATTGTTCCATAACAAAATCTTCTTCTTTTCGCATTTCTACACGGTCAGCTTCTTCTATATGGTCATATCCCAATAAATGAAGCATACCATGAACTGTCAAAAATGCTATTTCACGACGAACACTATGACCATAATCGCCAGCTTGTTCTATCGCTTTTTCTACAGAAATAATAATATCACCTAACATATTTACAGGAATTTCTCCTTCAATATTAGGTTCATCACCTTCATTCAAAGCAAAAGATATTACATCTGTTGGTCTATCCACTTTTCTATATTCACGATTTATTTCATGAATATGTTCATTATCTGTAAGCGTAATGCTCACTTCTGCATTATCTAAAGCATATAATTGACCAACTTTTTCTACAGCTTCTTTCACTGTATCACTTAATTTTTCATCTACTTCAAGATTTTCAGGTAAATTGCTTAAAATTATTTCCATAATAAAATCTCCCATTTAGTAAATTAATTTTGCTATTTATCACTTTATCAACTATGTTTATAGAAATTCTTATCTTTATTTTCACTAGGCGGATTAGCAGCTTCATAAGCATCATAAGCTCTAATAATTCGTGCAACAACATCATGACGAATAACATCTCTATCATCAAAATGTATCACAGAAATACCTTCTAATCCATCTAATATTTTTGTCGCCTGTGTCAAACCTGAGCCACTACCTCTTGGCAAATCAATCTGACTCAAATCTCCATTTACTACCATTTTCGAGCCAAAACCTAAACGAGTTAAAAACATCTTCATCTGTCTAGGTGTAGTATTTTGAGCTTCATCTAAGATGACAAAAGCTCTCTCTAATGTGCGACCACGCATATATGCAAGCGGTGCTATTTCAATGATATTTCTAGCTAATAATTTTTGATAAGCTTCTAAACCTAAAATATCTTGTAATGCATCATATAGCGGTCTTAAATATGGATCGATTTTTTCTTGTAAATCACCAGGTAAAAAGCCCAAACGTTCTCCTGCTTCAACTGCTGGACGAGTCAAAATAAGTTTATCTACTTCATTATTGCGAAGTGCCATAACAGCCATGACTACAGCTAAATAAGTTTTCCCTGTACCAGCTGGACCTAAACCAAAAGTTATGCTATGACGACGAATAGCATCAATATAAATTTTCTGTCCAATAGTCTTTGGTCGAACGCATTTTCCTCTTGAAGTAACAGTCAATACATCTGTGAATAAAGATTTTAATTCATTAGATTGACCTGCTTTAACCAGTTTTATACTATATCTAACCTCATGCATTGTAAGCTTTGTACCTTGTCTATACAATAAAAGCAAAGCTTCAATGACTTGACTGGCAGCATTTACTTCTCCTTCTTCACCATTGATTGATAAATCTGTACCTCTACCAACAATACGACAGGCAAAACTATCATTTAAAACTCGCAAAAATTCATCATTTTCACCAAGAATACCAATTGTTTCTGCTCTGTCTTGAAAAGGTATTTTTATTTCTGCAAAATTTGGCAAAAGCATTCGCCCTCCATTATTTTTAAAGTAATAGTCATATTCTCATTATAACATATTCATTCTATAGTGCTAAATCTTTTTACCAAAAAATTACTTAAAGACTCCTTATTCAACTTTTATGAAAATCAATCCTTTTCTATTATAAATTATATAAATAAAAAAAGCTATAACCATTACAAAATTTTATTTTTCTTAAAATTCCTAATGATTATAGCTTTATTTTAATCTTTATGAATTACGCGTTTTATACCAAATCGCTTTAAATATTGCAGTGATTTTGGTTGTTCTAAAACTTGAGCATACGTTATTGCTTTTATTATATGCTCTTTTTCAATATCTATTTGTATTTTTTTATCCTTATCTACAGCTTTTATCTCTGTTTGTTGAATAAAATCTTTTGCCTGTAGATTAGTTCTATTTTGCTTTAATTTTTCTTGATATCTATTTTGCAAATCCTGTTCATATTTATCGATATATTGTGTTAAATCATTTATTTTTTCTTGTTGTAAATCATTTGCCACAATTTCAATATTATCATTATTCACCTTTGGCTTTGCCATCATATAATCAAGATTTCTTTTTTTATTTTGTCTTGGTGGTGGATTATCATATATATCAGGAAATTCTTGTTTTTGTTTCTTTTTTTGCTCTCTACGTTTTTGACCAGTATAGATATTTATTATCATAAAAAACAAAAAGAGCAGAAAAGGTGCTAATCCTTCCATGATAAATTATTTTATTGGTACTTGTCCTTGTGGGACTGTACTATCTCCTGTTTTACTTATTGCTTCTCGCATTTGCGTATCAGCATTGATATTATTTAAATTATAATAATCCATTACACCGAGTTTGCCTTCACGAAGAGCTTTTGCTAATGCGTGTGGAACTTCTGATTGAGCTTCAACTACACGAGCTTCCATTTCTTGAGTATATGCTTTCATTTCTTGTTCTTTAGCCACAGCCATAGCACGTCTTTCTTCGGCTTTTGCTTGAGCTATACGTTTATCAGCTTCTGCTTGGTCTGTCTGAAGTTCTGCACCGATATTTCTGCCTACATCAACATCGGCTATATCAATGGATAAAATTTCAAAAGCTGTTCCTGCATCCAAACCTTTGCCAAGTACAGTTTTAGATATATCATCTGGATTAGCAAGTACATCTGTATGAGCTTCTGAGGAACCAACTGACGTTACTATCCCTTCGCCAACACGAGCAATAATTGTAGGCTCACCAGCACCACCGACTAATCTATCAATATTAGCTCGAACTGTAACCCTTGCTTTAATTTTTAATTCAATACCATTTCTAGCCACAGCAGATACAACAGGTGTTTCAATGACTTTTGGATTTACACTCATTTGTACTGCTTCTAATACATCACGACCTGCAAGGTCAATAGCTGCACTGCGTTCAAACGGAAGTGGTATTTGCGCTCTATGAGCAGCAATGAGTGCATCGACTACTTTATCCACATTACCGCCAGCTAAATAATGCGCTTCAAGTTGATTTACATTGACATTTAATCCTGCTTTATTTGCCTTTATTAGTGGCAATACAATTTTTTGTGGCGGAACTCTACGCATTCTCATACCAACTAATGTAAATATACCTACATGAACATTTGATGCTAATGCTGAAATCCACAATCCTATAGGTACAAAATGCAAAAATAACATAATCGCCACAATGACAATTACTACGATAAAACCAGAACCGATAATCGCTTCCATGATTAATCCTCCTTAAATTTATTTTAAATTTTACGTACAATAATACGCATACCTTCAATTTTTACTACACGAATTTTTTCGCCTTTACTGATATAACTACCTTCAGATACAACATCTAATACATCATCATCGATTTTCACACTTCCAGAAGGTCTCAGTTCTGTCAAAACAATCCCTTCTTTATGCAAATATCTCGAATAATCTACGCTACTTACATAACCTTCTTCACTAGAAGATGTCTTTGTCAAAATTATTTTACTCCAAAGCTTACTTGTAGGTAATTTTTTTATTATCAACGCAAAAATTATTATCGCAATAACAAAAGAAATTGCCATCATCAACATAGCATCAATATCGCCACCCATAGCTAAAATCAAACTATATAATATAGCTACTACTCCAAGTCCTGCAAGTAATCCTATCGTTGGGGTTAATATTTCAATTATGATAAAAATAATCCCCACAATAAATATTGCAATCTGATATAAACTGACTAAACCTTTCACATAACTACTGCCAAAAAATACACCAGCTGCTATGATACCTAGTAATGCTCCTATGCCTGTGCCTCCCGTTTTTATTTCTACCAAAATTGCTAGAAATATCACACTCAAAAGCAATGATTGCAATATACTTGAATCTATAATAAAGTCCATATTATCACTTCCTTTTATTTTTCTATTCAGCAATATAAATAATATATTCGACAATATCTCATAATAAACCTTTTTTTATAAAAAAATAAGTAATCTAAACAATAGTTTAAATTACTTATTCTTACTTATTTATTTAATTTTCCTAATCGTCTCCAGACCACCATCATCATAGTAGAAAAACATGCTATACCGCCCACAAAATTTGAAATCATTTCAGCATAAAAAACTCCATATACACCTAAATCCCATAAATTTGGTAAAAAAATCGTCAATGGGATAACTAAAATGACTTTACGAAACAGCGAAAAAAACGTTGCATATTTTCCCATGCCTAACGATATAAACGTTGTCTGTCCAGCAGATTGAAAAGCCATCATAAAAAATCCTAAAAAATATATATGTAATGCTGGCACGCCAAGCAATAACATTTCTTCTTCACTATTAAATAGATGAATAAAAAACTCTGGGAAAAAATCTAATATGCACCAAGCTATACTTGTATATAATAGTGCTATCTTTGTCAAAAATTTTATGCCCTGCCTTACACGTAAATATTGCCCTGCACCATAATTGTAGCTGATAACAGGTTGGGCACCTGAGCGAATGCCTTCTATTGTCATTTGCAAGACATCACGTATAGAATTTAGTACGGTCATTATGCCTACATAGATATTTCCGCCCCAAAACAGCAATACATTATTGCAGACAATCTGTACTAAACTTCCTGTAGTAGCAAAAACAAAGCCTGAAAATCCTAGAGAAACAATTTCTTTTATTAATTTAAAATCCAATTTCATGCAAGATTTTTTAATGCGATAAATCGCCTTGTCACTAAATAAAAAATGCAATACCCATGATGCTGAAATAAATTGTGCAATAACAGTAGCGATAGCAGCGCCTTTTATACCTAAATCTAAACCAAAGATAAAAATAGGGTCTAAAATAATATTAATTATCGCACCAATTAATATAGTGAGCATTCCTTTTTTGGCAAAACCTTGAGCATTAATAAAAGTATTCATGCCTAATCCTACCATTACAAAAATACTTCCCCAAATATAAATAGAGAAATATTCATTAGCATAAGGATATGTTTCATCACTTGCCCCAAATAAATATAATAAGGACTTTTTCATCACTAAACCAATAATTATCAAAATACAACTACAGATAATCAGCATAGCAAAAGAATTACCTATTATTTTTTCTGCCCGTTCATCATCGCCTCTACCTCTAGCGATAGAACAAAGTGGGGCTCCACCCATACCAAATAAATTAGTAACTGCTGTAACTAACATAATAATAGGAAAAGTAATTCCTAATCCTGTCAAAGCTAAAGTAGAATTTTGCGCCAAATGCCCTATGTACATTCTATCTACAAGACTATATAAAACATTTATCAACTGTGCTATGGTCATAGGAATAGCTAAACTCATAATATTATATGCCATACTATTTTTAGTAAAATCGTTTTGTTTTTCTTGCATATTCCTTCACCTACACCTAATAAATTTATATAAAAAAACAGATAAGACCACTATCTAGTAATCTTATCTGTTTTCATAATTAACCTAGTAATTCTTTGACGATGGTATTAACCATTTTTCCGTCAGCGCGTCCTTTAACTTTAGGCATGAGCTGTCCCATGACTTTACCCATATCTTTAGGAGTTGTTGCATTAGTAGCAGCAATTGCTTCTTTAACCAACGCTCTAACTTCTTCTTCTGATAACTGTTCTGGTAAATATGGCATTAAAACGGCAATTTCAGCTTCAGTCTGTGCGACTAAATCTTCACGACCGCCTTTTTTAAATTCATCTATAGAATCTTTACGCATTTTTACTTCTTTGCTAATAAGTGCAATTATATCGTTATCATCAAGTTCTTTTTGACCATCAATTTCAGTCTGACGAATAGCTGAACGAACCATGCGGATAACAGCAAGTTTCTGTTTTCCATCTTCTTTGGCTTTCATAGCAGCTTTCATGTCGTCCATTAACTGGGCTTTAAGTGACATATGAATTACCTCCGTTTGTGAGCTAATTAAGCTCTGTATCTGCGTTTTCTAGCAGCTTCTGATTTCTTTTTGCGTTTTACGCTTGGTTTTTCATAATGCTCACGTTTTCTAACTTCAGCTAAAGTACCAGCTTTCTGGCAAGTACGTTTAAATCTACGGAGAGCGCTATCAATTGTTTCGTTTTTACCAACTTTGATTTCAGATGACATTTATATTTCCCTCCCCTCCACCTAACACGGGAGTGTTGTACTTAATAATCATACCCAAATATTATACCTTGCTTATAAGTGCATTGTCAACCATAACCTGCAATTATATACAAATTTGATATGATTTTTTTATCAGCCTGGTGGCCATTGCATAGAGCGACCGCCAAGTAGGTGGAAATGAAGGTGCTGAACTGTTTGGCCACCCTCTTCCCCTGTATTTGCTACAGTACGGAAGCCAGTTTCTGCAATATTCAATTTTTTAGCAAGCATAGGAATTACTTCACAAGTGATATGTGCTAAAAGTTCTTTATCTTCAGCAGTTGTTGCAAGAAGACTAGCAATATGTTTTTTAGGAATAACTAATACATGAACAGGAGCTTGTGGCTCTAAATCATTAAAAGCAATGACCATGTCATCTTCATATACAGCTTGAGTTGGTATTTCTTTATTTGCTATTTTACAAAAAATACAATCTGACATATAAGGCACCTCCTTTTATAGCTTAATTAGTATAGAATTGACATATATCAAATAAATATTTAATATACACCTAGTTTAAATAAAATTTACTTAAACTTTAATACTAACTCTATAACTTTATATATATTCGTTATAAAATTAGTAAAATCCTTTTTTATTTAGATATTTTTTAAATTAATTCACCTAAAATACCATCTTTAAATAATTCAACTAATTTTACAAAGCGAATATCACCAGAAGTTATATCTCCATCATTTTTGATATATACTCTTATATAATTTGAAGTCAAGCCTTCCATATATCCATCTTGTTCTTGTTCAAATAAAACTTCTAATTCGCGACCCAAAAATCTTTGATAAAACTCAATTGCTGATTGTTCTGCCATCTTTTGCATCAAATGAACTCTTTGTTTTTTCACTGCTTCATCAACTTGATTTGTCATTTTGGCAGCTGGAGTACCTGCTCGTTTAGAATAAGGGAATACATGCATTTTCATAAATCCCATAGATTTAGCAAATTCCAAAGATTTTTGGAATAATTCATCTGTTTCTCCAGGGAAACCGACAATGATATCTGTAGAAATAGCAATATCTGGTACTTCACGGCGAATATTTTCTATCAATCTAGCAAATTCGTCAGTAGTATAATGGCGGTTCATTGCTTTTAAGATTTCATCACTACCTGCTTGTAGTGGTAAATGTAAATGCTTAGTAAAGCGTTTATGAGTCTTCACTAATTCTAATAATCTAGGAGATATTTCAATAGACTCTAAAGAACCTAGTCGCAATCTTTTTAAATTTTCATTAGCTAAACAAATTTCTACAGCATCGCTTAAAGAAATATTTTCACCTTTAAAATCTCTGCCATAAGCACCTAAATGAATACCAGTAAATACTATTTCATGGAAATTTTCTTCTACTAATTGGTCTACTGCTGTTTTTATACTTTCCAATTTACGTGAACGAATAGGCCCTCTAGTATATGGAATAATACAATATGAACAGAAATTACAACAACCATCTTGAATTTTTAAGAAAGCTCTTGTGCGATGTGGTGTACCATAAAGAGGAATATCTTCAAATTCATGCATATGCATAACATCATTTACTTCATTAAATAAACCATCTTCACGAGCTGCTTTTTCCACCAAATCAACTATTTTATCACGCTGTTTAGTACCGATTACTACGCGAACACCTTCAATTTTACTGATTTCATCAGAAGCAATCTGTGCATAGCACCCTGTTACAGCTATGATAGCATTATCATTTAAACGATTTGCTCTGCGAATTAATTGACGAGATTTTCGCTCACCTAAATGAGTAACAGAACAAGTATTTATAATATAAAAATCAGCAGGCTCAGAAAAATCCACTATTTCATAGCCACGATTGCGAAATAGACCTTCCATTATCTCTGTTTCTACTTGATTAACTTTACAACCAAGTGTTGTTAATGCAACTTTTGGCAAAATTTCACTTCCTCAATTAAAATAAAATAAAAAAACTACTAATATAAAATTAGTATAACTAAATTACAGTTTCCCATAAAATAGTTATACTAAACAAAAATCTTTAATATTAAATCTAAATCAAAAATTAATAAATGCCACCTAAATCGCCTTTTTCATACATGACGATAGTAAGTGCTGCAATTGATGCAGTTTCAGCTCGTAAAATACGTTTTCCCATAGATATACTTTTAAATCCAGCATCTTTGCATAATTGCACTTCTTCTGGGGCGAATCCACCTTCAGGGCCAATCAAGATAAGATATTTTTTACTATCTGCTGATTGTAACATTTCTTTAAAACTTTGCTCATCTTCTGCTTCATAGCAAATAAAACGAGCATAATCTGTATAATCTTGTGCTAATTGCTCTAAACTCACAATAGCTTCTACTGTCGGTTTTATTGTTCTACCGCACTGTTTTACTGCTTCATCAGCAATTTTTTGCCATTTTTGTTGACGAGCTAATTTTTTCTTCTCATCATATTTCACTACACAATGACGACTGACTACAGGAACAACACTTGCTGCTCCTAATTCCACCGCTTTTTGTACGATGAATTCCATTTTATCGCCTTTTGGCAAACATTGTGCAACGACTACTTCTATAGGTGCTTCTGTATCAGCATCTTCTATATACTGCAATAATTTTAATTGTACTGTATCGCTAGTACAAGAGATGACTTTTGCTTGTGCTACTTTACTTTCTTTATCAACAATAGTAAAAACTTGCTCAGGTCTTACCCTCATAGCATAAAGAAGATGCTTGGCATCATCGCCTTTAATCGTGATATCTTCACTTAGACATTCATCTATAAATAAACGCCTCATTGCATATCTTCCTTGCGACGGAAAATAATTGCAGCCCAACCAGCTTTTTCATTCATTTTTTCTACCATAAAACCATGTTCTTCAGCAGCTTTAGTAACATCTGCTATACGGTCAGCAATTATACCACTTGTCAAAATAGCACCATGCTGATTTAAATAATTATCTACATCATTAAACATGCGAATAATTATATCTGCTATAATATTAGCTATAATTAAGTCAGCTTTGCCATTCATATTTTTTAATAAATCGCTTTGGAAAATCTTAATATTTTCACATTCATAATTTTTTTCGATATTTTCTCTGGCAACATCAACTGCTACATTATCATAATCAGCAGCCTGAATATCTTTTGCTCCTAATTTGGAAGCAGCAATTGCTAAAATACCACTACCTGTACCAACATCGAAAACTTTCATTTCTGGTTTTACATATTCTTCTAATAATTGAATACACATAGATGTTGTAGCATGTGTACCTGTACCAAATGCCATACCAGGGTCTAATTCAATTACTATATCATTATCTAATGGAGTGTATTCTTCCCAAGATGGCTTTACTACAATTTTTTCACCAATGCGTTCTGGATGGAAAAATTGCTTCCAATTATTAGCCCAATCTTCATCTTGGATTTCACTGCAATTAATCACGCCTGAACCCTTATCTAAAAATTGGCTCATTTCATCAATATGCAAACGCAACTGTTCTAATTTACTTGGTAAATCCTCATCAGTAGGAAGCCATGCTTTCACTGTAACAACTTCTGTTTCTTCAGCAAGCGGTATATCTGTATAATCCCAAGCTCCAGAATGAATATAAGTATTCACAAGTTCTGGGTCTTCAATCAATACACCAGATGCTCCAAGTTCATGAAAAATCTCTGCTACAGCTTCAGTAGCCTCATGTGAAGTTTGAATGCTAATTTCAGCCCATTTCACAGGTAAATTCCTCCTTAAATAAATACTAAATCAAAACACATAAAGATTATTATACGTTTTGCTTTGACAAATGTAAACCATTCATTATAAAAAATATATTTAATTTACATTCTCATTTATTATAAACCTTGCTCTATTAATTTATCAAATTGTTTTATTTCTTTTGCTTGGTCTTTAATGATATTTTTAGCAATTTTTCTTATTTGCGGATTTTTTGTATATGCTAAAATCTGTTTACTAGCTTCTAGCGCACCTTCATGATGATATTTCATTGCCAAAACAAAAGTATAATCTGCTGTTTTTTTATCGCGAGTTCTAGTTACAGCAATCATTTTATTCATCATTTCTGCCATATTTTCTTTTTCTTTAGCCACAAATTCAGTATAAGCTTTTTCACTCAAATTACTATTGCTAAAATCTTCATTAGCTAAAAGCTCATTGAAATCTTCAATTTCTTTTATCTGTGTCTTTATAATATTACGAGCTATTGCTTTTACTTCTTCATTACTGCCATATTCTAAAATTAATTTTGCAGAATCTATTGCACCTTGATGATGTGGTATCATATTAGCGATAAAATCTTTATCCACATTGCCACTTTGTACAAATTCTTCATTCATCATCGGCATATGCATACTATCTACAATTTCATTATTGATTAATGGGTCAAAATTTAGACGATTTGTCTGCGTATTTATATTCATATCATGATGTCCAGGATAATCGTGATAATGTGCATTTGCCACACCAAAACTATTTACACTACTAATAATTGACGCACAAGTTATAGCTAAAATTATTTTTCTCATTTTTCCAACCTCTTATTATTTAATATTTCATAGTGAAATTATATGATTTAGCTTTATAATTGTCAATATAACAATAATATTCTTGGAGGTATCTATGCTTAATATTTTACAATTACAAACAAAAGTCTTATCTTCAAAGGAACAGACATTAAATTACATTGAAGCTTATCTCAAAAAATTTCTTCATCTTCAGCCTGATATTGTAACCTTACCAGAAATGTTTAACTGCCCTTATGATAATAAATCTTTTCTTTTATATGCTGAATTTGAAGGAGATATTACTTACAAATTTTGTCAAAATCTAGCTAAAAAATACAATATCTATTTAAGTGCAGGCTCCATTCCTGAAAAAGATGCCCAAAATCATTTATTTAATACAGCTTATGTCTTTGATAATAATGGTAATTGCATCGCTAAACATCGCAAAATGCATTTATTCGATATTGATGTGAAAAATGGTCAACGCTTTAAAGAATCAGATACTTTATCTGCTGGCAATAGTATCACTGTTTTTGATACAAAATGGGACAAAATGGGATTGTGCATTTGTTATGATTTTCGCTTTCCCGAACTTGCTCGATTAATGGTAGATTTAGGAGCAAAAATTATCCTTGTTCCCGCTGCTTTCAATATGACCACAGGCCCACTTCATTGGGAATTATTATTCCAAAGTCGTGCTGTAGATAATCAAGTATTCACCATTGGTACAGCTCCTGCTAGAAATTTAAATGCTTCTTATCATTCTTATGGTCATAGCATTATTGTTTCACCATGGGGAAAAATTTTAAATCAAGCAGATTTTGAAGAAACAGCTTTATTTACAACTATAAATTTAAATGAAATTAATCTCGTTCGTGAACAGATACCACTTTTAAGACATCGTCGTTTAGATATCTATGAATTAACACAAAAATAAAACTTATAAACTTGCACAAAATAAAAAAATAAGTTAAAATATCTCCTTGTTATAAAAATTACCAATTAAAAATAAACATTTAATAGGTAATTAAATATAGGAGGTATTATTATATGTTATTAATTAAAGACCGCTTTCAAGGAGTATTTCTTTGTTTCGTCTTAGCCTTACCTGCTTATTTTTTAGGTAAAGAATTTGAAATCATTGGCGGTCCTGTTTTTGCCATTTTACTTGGTATGCTATTATCAAAATTTGTTCGCGAAAAAGATATCTTAAAAAGTGGTATTACATTTACTTCTAAAAAAGTTTTACAATATGCTGTTATTTTATTGGGATTTGGTCTAAACTTAAGCACTGTTATCGCTGTAGGTGCTACATCTTTGCCAATCATCATTTCTACAATTGCCACTTCATTAATTACAGCCTACATAATTTTTAAATTAATCAATATTCCTGCTAAATCTTCTATCTTAATCGGTGTAGGTTCTTCTATTTGTGGTGGTTCTGCAATCGCTGCAACAGCACCTGTCATTGATGCTAATCATAAAGAAATAGCTCAAGCCATATCTGTTATCTTCTTATTTAATATCATCGCTGCTTTAATTTTCCCTACTTTGGGTAATTTTTTAGGTTTATCTGATCATGGTTTTGCTATCTTTGCAGGTACTGCGGTCAATGATACTTCTTCTGTTACAGCAGCAGCTTCTTCTTGGGATAGCATGCATAATACTGGTACAGAAGTTTTAACTGGTGCTACTATCGTAAAACTCACTAGAACACTTGCTATTATTCCTATCACATTAGTTTTAGGCTTTTATCAAGCAAAAAAAGCTTCTGGTCAAAATAAAGCTAGTATAAAATCTGCATTTCCAATGTTTATTTTATATTTCATCATTGCTTCTATTATTACTACTTTCTTAAATTATTTTATGGACAGAAATATTTTTTCTGCTGAAATATCTTCTGCTATTTTATCTTTCTTTGCTTTAATGAAATTTTTCAGTAAATATTTCATCATCATGGCAATGGGCGCTATTGGTCTTCATACTGATATCGTTGATTTAATAAAAAATGGTGGTCGTCCTATCATCATGGGCTTTTGCTGTTGGATAGCTATTGCTTGCGTCAGCTTATTAGTTCAACATCTTTTAGGTTTGTGGTAAAAAATAAATTATAAAAATTAAGCTAGAATATGTCTTTTCAGATATGTTCTAGCTTTTTTATTTTTATCTTTAAATCTGTTGTTTTTACAACATACTTTTAAATCAAGACTAATTATAATAAGCATATCAATTAAATCACAAATAAAATTATTGGAGAGATAATTATGGAAAATAAAATGTTTTGCTTTCAATGTCAAGAAACAGCTCAATGCACAGGCTGTACTCGTGTAGGTGTTTGTGGAAAATCCGCCACTACTGCTACACTGCAAGATTTATTAATTTATGCAACTAAAGGTCTTTGCGAAATCACTACTAAACTTCGTCAAGAAAAACAAGATATCAGTCGTAAATTAAATCAATTTATCTGTGAAAATCTTTTTATCACTATCACTAACGCTAATTTTGATGATGAAATTATCATTAAACGCATCACAGACACTTTAAATTATAAACAAGAATTATTTGCAAAATTGCAAAATAAAGATAATTTATCCCCTGTAGCTCTTTGGACTACTGATGATGAAAATACTTACCTTGTAAAAGGTGCTACTATCGGTGTTTTAGCTACTGAAAATGAAGATATTCGCAGTCTTCGTGAATTAATCACTTATGGTTTAAAAGGTATGGCAGCATATAATAAACATGCAAATGCCCTTGGTAAATTTAATGATGAAATTGACTCATTTTTACAAGCTACTTTAGCTAAAACTGTTGATAATAATTTATCTGGAGAAGAATTAACAGCTCTTACTTTAGAAACTGGTGCTTTCGGTGTAAAAGTCATGGCACTTTTAGATGAAGCCAATACTTCTCGCTATGGAAATCCAGAAATCACATCTGTAGATATCGGCGTTCGCAATAATCCAGCAATCTTGATTTCTGGTCATGATTTACGCGATTTAGAAATGCTTCTTGAACAAACTCAAGGAACTGGTGTTGATGTATATACACATAGCGAAATGCTTCCAGCACATTATTATCCATTCTTCAAAAAATATAAAAACTTTGCAGGTAACTACGGCAATGCTTGGTGGAAACAAAAAGAAGAATTTTTATCCTTCAATGGCCCTATTTTATTGACTACTAACTGTCTTGTACCACCAAAAGCTGAATATAAAGATAGAATTTATACTACAGGTGTTGTTGGCTTTACAGGTTGCAAACATATTCCTGGCGAAATCGGCGAAACTAAAGATTTTTCTGCTATTATTGAACATGCCAAAAAATGCCCACCACCAACACAAATTGAAACAGGCTCTATCGTAGGTGGTTTTGCTCATAATCAAGTCTTAGCTCTTGCTGATAAAGTAGTTGAAGCTGTAAAATCTGGTGCTATCAAAAAATTTGTAGTTATGGCAGGCTGTGATGGTCGTCAATTAGCTAGAAATTATTATACTGACTTTGCTAAAGCACTTCCTCAAGATACAGTTATCTTAACTGCTGGCTGTGCAAAATATAAATACAATAAATTAAATCTAGGCGATATCGGTGGTATTCCTCGCGTTTTAGATGCTGGTCAATGTAATGATAGCTATTCACTCGCTTTGATTGCTTTAAAACTTAAAGAAGTATTTGGCTTAGATGATATCAATGAATTACCAATTGCTTATAATATCGCATGGTATGAACAAAAAGCTGTTATCGTTCTTTTAGCACTTCTTTATCTTGGTGTTAAAAATATAAAACTTGGCCCTACACTTCCAGCTTTCTTATCTCCAAATGTAGCTAAAGTTCTTGTAGACAACTTCGGTATATCCGGCATTAACAGTGTAGAAGAAGATATTAAATCTCTTATCTAAAACTTAAAACACAACAAAAAAGACGGTATTAAAACCGTCTTTTTTTATTTTCTTTATTTTTTCATATTTAAATATTTTTCTCTCAAAGCTATTTTTCGTTGCATAGACTTAACAAATTCTTTTGCTCGAGAAAAATCTTCTTCATTAGGATGAATTGAAGCTTTTTGCCAACGTTCAAGATTACGAGGTGTCGCTGCATGAGGATCATTTTTATCAGCATTTTTACGCCTTTCTAGCATTGCTGGATTTATTTTTCCTTGGCTGGCAAAAGTTCCCAATACTTTGCAATTTTCTCCTAAATAACTAGCAGCTCTAGCAAAAGCAGTTATAGAATGTTCACTATTTAATTCTGCACCTTGTGTTTGAAATAAAATTACTGTTTTATTATTTAATTTTTTCAATAATTCCTGTACCATTTTATCTGGTTCGCCACGAGTAAGCCAATATCCTACAGCAATATTATCATAATCCTCAAGATTAAATTCATCTCGTATAGCAAAAATATTTGCCATATCTTCACCAAAACCATCATAAATAACCTCTGCTATTTGTTTTGTATTTCCAGTTACACTAGAATAAACTATCAACCATTTTTTCATTATACACACTCTTTTCTTATAAATTAATTATTATTATAAATAAAAAAGATATAAATTCTGTTGTTTTTACAACTAATTAAACAAAAATAAAAAGGGATTAAGCATAAAGCCAATCCCTTAAATATAATTCCATTATTAATATTATTAAAATTCAATTTGTAATTTAAATTCAGTTTCCTGTTTTTCTTCTTTTGCCCAAGTATTTAACATATTAATCATAGCAATAAAAGAAGAAGCTGAAATATCTTCAATGATATTCTGATTTTCTTTAGAACGTCCACCTACATATTCTAAGCTAATGCTACTAGATAATCTTTCATCTGCTTCTTTAAGTAAAGTATTAATCACTGCATTTAAAGTTGCTTCATTAATTACTTCATAATCGCTCAAATCATTATTGCAAAAAATAGTTGTTAAATTAAAGAAACCTTTTTCTCTGTCGCTGATAGGTATAGCAAAATATCTATTTTCATATTTTTTATTATAAGGCACATCGTAACTATGTTCATAATCCCTTACTTCATACTTACCTACTAAATAAGCAGTAGGCTTACTTTGCTCGTCTTTCACAACTCTTACCAATTCTTTAAAAGCTACTCTAAAAGTATTTTCTTTAAACCCTTGTTTATTAATATAGAGATAAACTTTCATTTAGTGCCAGGCCTCTTTTCTCTTCAAATTTCTAATAATAATAATACCATTATATTTATAAAACGTCTATTTAAATGAAAATTCAATAAAATTTTAATTTTTAATAATTATATTTAAACATAAAAAAAGGATATTCTTTAAAAAGAATATCCTTTTTTTAACTTTCATATCAATTATTTATTATCTTTACCCCAAGTACGTTCAAGTTCTCTAACAATTTCAGCATGTTTTTCTTCTGTTAATTTAACTTTAGCTTTGTAAATGAATGTTGCAATGATGAGTAAGATAAATGGAATTGCAAACATGATAATTTGGAAGTTGAGTAAATTATCAGGAGTTATGCTTTCTGCTGTAACTTTATTACCAGACATACCAACCCAAACAGCTGTGAAGCCTACGATAGCAGATGTGATAGCACCGCCTAATTTATCGATTAAAGGACGTACACAAAGTACGAGTGCTTCATCACGATGACCAAGTTTTAATTGACCATATTCAACAGTATCTGTAATTGTCATTAATACAACAAGGAAGATAAGTGGCTGTGGTAATGCAAATAAACCAGCACCAAGTAATGTTAAATATACATTTTGACCTGCAAAGTAGTAAATAACTACTGCAATTAACATAATAGCGATAGAATAGAAGAATAAATTACGTCTGCTGAATTTTTTAGTTAATGATGGGAATAAAGCAACTGCCATTAAACCAATGATAACGTTGATTACACCTAAGAAGGAAAACTGAGAAGAATCACCTAATACATAAATGAAATAGTAAAGGTTGAAGTTATTGATAAGGTTTTGACCTAAACCAAAGATAAGATAAGCAAATGCAATCCATAAGAGCTGGTCATTTTTCATTAATACAGAGAAAACTTGTCCAAAAGATGTATCTGTTTTGTTTTCACGAAGCGCAGAGTCATGTTCTTTTGTACCAATACCAAGAATGATAGCACCTACAGTAGCAATTAAACCACCAATTGCAGCAAATGCGAACCAACCTGTAGCATCACCTGCACCACCATTGCTATTTTCAGAGAAAGCTAAAACAATTGGAATAACAATGATAGTTACGAGCTGACCACCGAATACAGAACCAATACGTGCATAAGTAGCTGTAATTTCACGTTCACGAGAATCAAAAGAAAGTGCTGGTATCATGGACCAAATAGCAACGTCTTTTGCTGAATAGAAAATATCCATAATTATATATAAGATAGCGAAAACAATTAAGTACATTATAGGGCTTGTTTCAGCTAAACCGCCAATATCTGTGAATAAGATAGCTAAAGTAACTGCGGCAATAACTGCACCAGAAAGAACCCAAGGTTTAAATTTACCCCATCTAGTTTTTGTTTTATCGATAGTATTACCAATAAATGGGTCAATGAAAAGTTCCGCAACACGAATAACAAGAATAACTGTTGTTACAAGACCGATCATATATTCATTATAACTTGTATCATCTGTATTAAATAAATTACTTGTTACGAAAATCATAAAATAAGTACCAATCATTGCATAGAAAAAGTCATGCCCAAAGGTACCGCACGCATATGCCACACGTGATAAAAATCTTGACATATAAAGGCCTCCCATTATGTTATTAAAAATTTAATGACTACACTAAAAATTATTTAACTGTGTTAATATATTCGATGATAGCATCAGCTATTTTATCTAAAGGAGCATTGCTAGTATTTACAATTAAATCATAGTTAGAAGCTTCGCCCCATTTTTTACCTGTGTAATAATTGTAATATCTAGCTCTTTTTTCGTTTTCTGCGTCCAATTCTTTTAAAGTTTTACCTTCGTAAACTTCTTTACCTCTTTTTTCTCTATATTCATCATTTGCACAAACAAAGATAGAGAAATGATTTGACATATCTTCTAATACATAATCAGCGCAACGACCTAAGATAACACATGGTCCATCATTAGCAAGTTTTCTTACTACACTAGCTTCAGATAAGAACATGCCTCTACTAGATTCACCCATGCGAGTACCAAAAGAATGGAATGGCATGAATGTCAATGTCAATGGATGAACAGTATTTTCTAAATCCAATAAATCTTGTTCAGATAAATCATTAATACCTAATTTAGCTGCTGCGATATGCACAATTTGTCTATCGTACAATTTTACATTTAATTTTTTAGCTAAAATCTCAGCTAATTCACGACCACCGCAACCATACTGTCTACTTATTGTAATTACTGTATTTGAGTTCATATTAAATCCCTCTCTTTAATATTAAAATATAATAAATAAGAAAATGCTCAACTTATCAAATATATAATAATAAATAAAAGTATATGATTTTTTTGAAAATTTTTATTTTGAAAACGTTTACAATTAACCTAAAATGTACATTTCTATCTAAAAGCTTTGTTATTATTATATTTTATATCGTTACCAATAGCAATGTTTTATGTTGCTAAAATTTGTTTAAATGTTGTATATTATGTAAAATTATAAAAAAAGAACTGTACTAAAATTTAGTACAGTTCTTTTATCTTCATATTTATATATTATTTACTGATATCTTTCCAAGTACGTTCAAGTTCTTTAACGATTTCAGCATGTTTTTCTTCAGTAAGAGTAACTTTTGTTTTGTAAAGTAATGTTGCGATGAGCATGAATACGATTGGCACAGCAAACATGATTAATTCGAACATCATTTTATTGCTATCAGTAATGCTATCAGCTGTAGCTTTACCAGACATACCAACCCAAACAGCTGTGAAACCAACGATAGCACTTGTTACAGCACCGGATAATTTGTTAACTAATGGTCTGATGGAAAGAATAAGGGATTCATCACGGTGACCAATTTTTAACTGACCATATTCAACAGTATCTGTGATTGTCATTAATACTACTAAGAATACAAGTGGCTGTGGTAAGTTGAATAAACCAGCTGCAATTAATACTAATACAGAGTTTGTACCAGCGAAAGCATAGATGATCAATGCAATGATCATGATTACGACAGAATAGAAGAATAAGTTTCTTCTTTTGAATTTAGTTGTTAATACAGGGAATAAAGCAACTGCTAATAAACCAATGATAACGTTGATAATACCTAAGAAGGATAAATAAGTGGAATCACCTAAAATGTAAGCGAAATAGTACATCTGGAAGGAGTTTACTAAGTCCTGACCGAAGCAGAAGATAAGGAATGTAATAGCGATCCACATTAACTGGTCATTTTTACCTAAGATAGAGAATACTTCTTTGAAAGTTGTTTCTTTTTTGTTTTCACGAAGAGCGGAAGCTTGTTCTTTTGTACCAAGACCAAGGATAACAGCACCTAATAAGGATACACCGCCACCGATTAAAGCGAAAGCTAACCAACCATTAGCATCACCAACACCGCCGTTAGCGTCTTTGGAGAAGAATAATACGATAGGAATAACCATTACTGTTACGAGCTGAGCACCAAATACGGAACCAATACGAGCAAATGTTGCTGTAATTTCACGTTCTTTAGAGTCGAAGGACATTGCTGGAACCATGGACCAAATAGCAACGTCTTTTGCTGAATAGAAGATATCCATTACTAAGTATAAAATAGCAAAGATAATTAAGTAGAGTAATGGATTAGATGTTGTTAAACCACCTAAGTCAGTGAACAAAATTGCTAAGCTTAAAGCTGCTACGAAACCACCAACGATAACCCATGGTTTAAATCTACCCCATCTAGTGTTTGTTTTATCGATAGTGTTACCAATGAATGGGTCAATGAAAAGTTCTGCTACACGAATTACAAGGATTACTGTCATGATGATACCGATCATGTATTCATTATGACTTTGATCTTCTGTGTTGAAAAGATTACTTGTGATGAACATGATAAAGTATGTGCTAACCATCATATAGAAGATATCATGTCCGAAAGTACCGCAAGCATATGATATGCGTTGCATAAGTTTATTACCATTATTACCTGACATTTATAAGTCCTCCTAAATAAAATTATAAATATTTAATAAAAAAATTATCAACAAAACTTATGTAGATAACAGCATCTATGCTGTTACCCTTCTATATTCTTTAGTTCTTTTATTCTTGAACTTTATTAATATATTCAATGATAGCATCTGCTATTTTGTCTAAAGATGCATTGCTAGTATTTACAATTAAATCATAGTTAGAAGCTTCGCCCCATTTTTTACCTGTGTAATAATTGTAATATCTAGCTCTTTTTTCGTTTTCTGCGTCCAATTCTTTTAAAGTTTTACCTTCGTAAACTTCTTTACCTCTTTTTTCTCTATATTCATCGTCTGCACAAACGAAAATGGAGAAATGATTTGGCATATCTTCTAATACATAATCAGCACAACGACCTAAGATAACACATGCTCCATCGTTAGCAAGTTTTCTTACTACACTAGCTTCAGATAAGAACATTCCTCTACTAGATTCACCCATATGGTTACCAAAAGAATGGAATGGCATAAATGTTAAAGTTAAAGGTTGAACAGTATTTTCAAGTTCTAATAAATCCTGCTCAGATAAATCGTTGATGCCAAGTTTAGCAGCAGCAATATGAACGATTTGTCTGTCATATAAATTGACATTTAACTTTTTAGCTAAAATTTCAGCTAATTCACGACCACCACAACCGTATTGTCTACTAATTGTTATTACAGTGTTTTCTTTCATTAAAATCACCTACTTATTTATTTTATTATCAATATGAAATTGATAACGAGTTAATATTTCAAAATACCATATTTTTTATTTATAAATGCAATATTATATCAATAAATAAAACCATATGATTTTTTAGAAAATTCAATTTCATAAAATTGAAAATGGAAAACGTTTACACATTTTGTCAAAATACGAACTTATTTTATACATATCTTAAAGCTCTCGAACAAATGTTTGTTTGTATTTTTACAAATTTTCATTTAACTCAGCTTCATTATATTATTCTCATCACTTAAAGTCAATATATATTTCTCAAAAATTTTTTATGTAACAAGCTGAAATTTAATAAAAATCTCAACATAAATACAAAAAACAAACGTTTACATCAACAAATTTACAATCTTGTTATGGTTTAATTATACCCATCTCCCTATATAAAGTCAATATACAATTTTCAAAAAATTATATAAAAAATTAAAATTAATTACAAAAAAAGATATGGTTCTAATATCGCTACTAGAACCATATCTTCTTATACTTTTTTCTTCCATTTACAAAAATAATTTTCTACCAAGTCTAAAAAACCAAACAAAAATAGACCTATTAAACTTAAAACTACAATACCTGCGTACATATCTAGATAATTTACACGAAGCCACGAATCCATTATAAAATATCCCATACCATATTTAGTGCCAAATGTCTCTGTAAAAAACAATACTGATATAGCTGTCCCCATTGCTACACGTAAAGATGTAATAAAATTTGGTAATACAGCTGGCCATAGTATATTTAAGAAAATTTGTCTAAAAGATGCACCTAAACTATATAAAGGAAAAAACATTTCTTTTGGTATAGTTTTTATACTATCGCGAATAGCAACTAACACTTGAAAAATCACAATCAAAAATATCATAATAACTTTTGGTAATTCTCCAATTCCAGCTAAAAGCATCAAGATAGGCAATAATGCAATCTTAGGAATAGGATATGTCAGATAAACAATAGGAGCTAAAATCTTATCACATTTTTTATAATATCCCATCATCACTGCTATTGGTACACCAGTTATTATAGCTAAAAATACTCCTGCTATAATTCGCCAAAGACTATATAGTGCATGAATAGCTATTGTTTGTGTAAAAATATTGCCCAATCTTTCCATTACCAAAACAGGCGAAGGAATAATTGGCAAATGTACGATTATAGATATAACATACCATAAAATAAGCAATAATATCATTGCAGGTAAATAAAAATGCCATGATTTATCTTTCATTTTTACTACCTGCTTTCTTTAAATAATTTCTTATTTCTTTACTTAGTGAACTAAAGATTTCTCTATCACGAAAATTCTTATCACTAAATAAAGGATTATCGATTATTTTATAGATACCTCCAGGTGCACTAGTCATCACTATTATTTTTTGCCCTAAATATAAAGCTTCTTCTACATAATGCGTAACTAATATAGTAGAAACTTTCTGCTTCTGCCATAAATCAATGAATACATCTTGCATTTCTTCCCTTGTAATAGCATCTAAAGCAGAAAAAGGTTCATCCATTAATAATAAATCAGCTTTTAAAGCAAAAGCCCTAGCTAAACTTACGCGTTGTTGTTGACCACCACTTAAATTATTAGGATAACGATTTAGTAAATTACTTAATCCTAAATTATCTACTAAATTTCGAGGCAAACCTTGTTTAGCTTCTTTTTTTATTTTTAAACCTAATAAAATATTTTCTTTTACAGTAAGCCATGGCAATAATCCATAATTTTGAGGAATAAAACCTATAGTTTGTTTTTTAGGGGAAGGATTTGCGCCATTTATTTGCACTAAACCCTGATAATTTTTTTGTAGTCCTGCCAAAACATTCAATAAGGTAGATTTCCCACAACCAGAAGGGCCAATCACTGCACAAGTTATCCCTGTTGGCAAATTTAAATTAATATCTTCTAATATATTTGTATCATCATATCTTACATAAAGTCTATCTACGGTAATCATTTCGTTAAAATATCACTTACTATATCTTCATAATTATATTTTTCAGTTACTAATTCTTTTTTATTGAGCCAATTTATAGATTTATCCCAATCAGATTTTTCTGGTAATGCAGCTTTCATATATTTTGGCATAACTAAAGCATCTTTAGTTGCTGGTGGTAATCCTGCTGTTTCAATAACTAAATCCATATATTCTTCTTGAGGTGTAGAATTTAAATATTCTATAGCTTTATCATAAGCTCTATACATAGCTTTTATAACTTCTTTTTTATTTTCTACACTATCATTTGTAAATACCATTACGCCTGGATTTATTTTCATAGCTTCAGAAGAATTTACTAAATAACTGCCATTTTTTACAGCGATACTGCCCATAGGTTCAGGAAGTACTGCACCATCTAATTTACCATTTTGTAACATTTCTAATCTTGTAGGTATCTGTGGAATTACTGTCTTATTGATATCTGCTTCAGTCATATTGTTTTGTGCAAGCATTTCATCTAAAACAAATTCAATAATAGTATTTTTAGATACGGATATATTCTGACCTTTCATTTCTGCTAAAGATTTAGCAGTATTGCCAGTACCTGCAATTAAACAGTAATTGCCATTAGTAGAAGAAGTTATTTTTACATCAAATCCTCCAGCTTTAGCAAATCCTGCTGCTAGCATATCAGATACGCCACCATCTAAATTGCCACTTTGAAGGGCACTATCTCTATCCATAGCACTTTTAAAATACTGTAGCTCTACGTCTACACCTTCTTCTTTAAAATAACCTTTTTCTTGAGCAATAATAAATGGTATGGAATCAATGTCTGGCATTAATCCAATTTTTAAAGTTTCTGTTTTTGTATTATCTGCTACTTCTTTTTCATCTGTAGTTGAACCACAAGCTGTGCATAGCATAGATAAAATACAAATTGCTACTAATAATAATTTTTTCAAAGCATTCATTCCTTTCTTATATAATATATGCCTATGCTTAACTATTTAATTAATCCTTTTATATCATATAAAAAAAACTTAATTCATGCAATAAAAAACTGACGCTAATGAATAGCGTCAGTTTTATTTTATCAGCACGAAAAATTATTTACCTGCTAATTTTTTATATCCTTCAAGACGTTCTTTTGCATCTTTTTCTGTTTTTGCAAATAATTCATCTGCAATTTCAGGGAATGCACGTTTTAAGGATGTATAACGAACTTCACCTTGAATAAATTCTTGGAAGTTTCCTGTTGGTTCTTTAGAGTCTAAGCTGAATGGATTTTTATCTGTGCCACGTAATTCAGGATTATAACGATAAGTAGCCCAGTAACCAGCTTCAACAGCACGTTTAGTTTCAAGTTGGCTCTTGCCCATACCTGCACGTAAACCATGGTTGATACATGGAGCATATGCAATGATAAGAGATGGTCCTTTAAAAGCTTCTGCTTCAGCAATAGCTTTTAAAGTTTGGTTTTTATCGTAACCCATAGCAATCTGTGCTACATATACATAACCATAGCTCATTGCCATCATGCCGATATCTTTTTTCTTAGTACGTTTACCAGTAGCAGCAAATTGAGCAATAGCAGCAGCTGGAGTAGCTTTAGAGGACTGTCCACCAGTATTTGAGTAAACTTCTGTATCAAGAATTAATACGTTAACATCTTCACCAGAAGCAAGTACATGGTCAAGACCGCCATAACCGATATCATAACCCCAACCGTCGCCACCAATGATCCATTGGGAACGTTTTACAAAGAAATCTTTTTTATCATAGATTTCATTTAAGAGTTCATTATCGCCTTTTTCTGCTTCAAGAAGTTCAGTCAATTTTTCAGCGCGTTCACGGCTACCTTCACCTTCATTGATGTTAGTTTGCCAATCAGCAAATGTAGCTTTGAGTTCATCACTGCCAAGACCTTCTTCTAAAGCTTGAGTGATTTTTGAAGATAATGTTTCACGAACAGCTTTTGTTCCAAGGAACATACCTAAACCATATTCTGCGTTATCTTCAAATAAGGAGTTAGCCCAAGCAGGACCTTGTCCTTTATGGTTTTTAGTGTATGGCATAGATGGTGCAGAACCGCCCCAAATAGAAGAACAACCTGTAGCATTAGCTACCATCATACGATCACCAAAGAGCTGAGTGATGAGTTTTACATATGGAGTTTCACCACAACCAGCACAAGCACCGGAGAATTCTAAGAGTGGTTGTTCGAACTGACTACCTTTGAGAGTAGTTTTCTTCATAGGATTTTTCTTAGGTGCAACTTTTGTAGCATCAACAGCATAATCAAATTCAGCTTGTTTTGCAAGTTGAGTTGCAATAGGTTTCATAGCAAGAGCAGAACCTTTTGGAGCTGGACAAATATCAGCACAGTTACCGCAACCTGCACAATCTTTTGCAGAAATAGTGATTGCAAAATTTAAGCCTTTAGCGCCAAGAGCTGGTTTGGATTTCATTGTTTCTGGAGCATTAGCTACTTCTTCATCTGTCATAAGTACTGGACGAATTGCAGCATGTGGACATACGAAGGAGCATTGGTTACACTGGATACATTTATCAATATCCCATTCTGGAACATTAATAGCAATACCGCGTTTTTCATAAGCAGCAGTACCTACTGGGAATGTACCATCTTCAATACCTTTGAAAGCACTTACAGGAAGTTTATCGCCTTCTTGACGGTTCATTGGATTTTGGATATTTTTAATGAAATCAGGAATATTAGCATTTGCATCATCAGCATCTTTAGCATCTTTCCAAGAAGCTGGAACTTCTACTTTATGAAGAGCTTCGATACCTTTGTCGATAGCGCCATTATTCATATCAACGATATGTTGACCTTTTTTACCATAAGAAGTAACAACTGCATCTTTAAGATATTTAACAGCTTCATCAATAGGAATGATATTTGCAAGTTTAAAGAATGCAGACTGCATAACCATGTTAAAGCGACCGCCAAGACCGAGTTCTTGAGCAATTTTAACAGCGTTTACAGTATAGAAGTTAATATTGTTTTCTGCAATATAACGTTTCATATATGCAGGGAGTTTTTCTGTTAATTCTTCATCAGTCCAAAGTGTATTTAATAAGAATGTACCATTTGGTTTTAAACCAGCAAGTAAATCATATTTATCTACATAAGACTGTTGAGAACAAGAAATGAAGTTTGCTTTATTGATGAGATATGGAGACATAATTGGTTTTTTACCAAAACGCAAGTGAGACATTGTTACCCCACCAGATTTTTTGGAGTCATATGCAAAATATGCCTGTGCATACATATCTGTTTTATCGCCGATGATTTTAACAGCACTTTTATTTGCACCTACAGTACCATCAGAACCTAAGCCCCAGAATTTGCAAGCAGTTGTTCCTTCTGGTGTAAGGTCGATATCTTCATGATATTCTGGTAAAGAAGTGAAAGAAACATCATCATTGATACCAATAGTAAAGCCATTTTTAGGAGCATCTTTTTTGAGTTCATTATAAACTGCAAAGATTTGATCTGGAGTAACATCTTTACCACCAAGACCATAACGACCACCAACGATTGTTGGACGTAAATCGCTATTATAAAGAGCGGACTGAATTTCAAGATATAAAGGTTCGCCGATAGAACCAGCTTCTTTTGTACGGTCCATAACAGCAATTTTCTTAACAGTTTTTGGAAGTGCATTTAAGAAATGTTTTACAGAGAATGGTCTGTAAAGGTGAATGGATACAACACCGACTTTTTCGCCTTTTGCATTCAAGTAATCAACAACTTCCATAGCTGTATCACATAAAGAGCCCATAGCAATGATTACGCGATCAGCGTTTGGATCACCATAGTAGTTGAATAATTGATAGTTACGGCCTGTTAATTTATTGATTTCAGCCATAGCATCTTCAACCATCTGAGGAACAGCTTCATAATAAGGATTTGCAGATTCTTGACCTTGGAAATAAATATCAGGGTTTTGGCTAGTACCACGAATTACTGGATGATCTGGATTTAAAGCATTATGACGGAATTTATTTACAGCTTCCCAATCAAGCATTTTGCCTAAATCTTCATAATCTAAAACTTCGATTTTTTGAATTTCATGAGAAGTTCTAAAACCATCAAAGAAGTTTACAAATGGTACACGGCTTTTGATAGCTACAAGGTGAGCAATAGCACTTAAGTCCATAACTTCTTGAACACTAGCTTCAGCAAGCATAGCGCAACCAGTTTGACGAACTGCCATAACATCACGTTGGTCACCAAAAATATTAAGAGAAGATGTTGCAAGAGCACGAGCACTTACATGGAATACACCTGGGAGCAATTCACCAGCAATCTTATACATATTAGGAATCATTAATAAAAGACCCTGAGAAGCAGTATAAGTAGTAGTTAATGCACCAGCCTGGAGAGAACCATGTACTGTACCAGCAGCACCTGCTTCAGATTGCATTTCTACAACACGTACTTTTTGACCGAAAAGGTTTTTCTTACCTTTTGCTGCCATTTCATCTACAACTTCTGCCATTGGAGATGATGGAGTAATTGGATAAATAGCTGCTACATCTGTAAATGCATAAGATATATACGCCGCAGCAGTATTACCATCCATAGTTTTCATATGTTTGCTCATATTTTCAAATAAGCTCCCTTCTATATATATATACCCTTTTATAGGCATTTTAAACTATAACACATATTTATGATACAACTTTTTATAATATTTTTCAACTATGAATATACCTTTTATATCTATAATTTATCAGTGGTAAATCCATACTCATATAGAAAATTTTATAAACTATTATCATCTATAAGTTTCAATTCTTCACTAGAAAATGCTATATTATCCATTGCTTCTAAATTCATTAAAATCTGTTCTGGCTTTGATGCACCTATCAAAACACTTGTAACTATGTTATCTTTTAAAATCCAAGCCAATGCCATCTGAGCTAAAGTTTGACCACGCTGTTTTGCTATTTCATTTAAATTAGCAATCTGTATTAATTTTTTTTCTGTCAAAATTTCAGCTTTCAAAAATCTTCCATCAGTTTTTATGCGACTATCTTCAGGAATACCTTTTAAATATCTATCTGTCAATAATCCTTGCGCTAATGGGCTAAAAGCTATAATACCTTTATTTAATTTATGTGCCATTTCCTTCAAGCCATTATTCTCAATAGTTCTATCGAAAATGGAATAACGATTTTGATTGATGATAAATGGACAATGCATTTGAGTTAAAATCTCACTAGCTTTTGCTAAAGTTTCCCCATCATAATTTGATAAACCTACATATAAAGCTTTTCCACTTTGTACTATTTGATTTAATGCTCCCATAGTTTCTTCAAGTGGAGTGTCTTTATCCATGCGATGATGATAAAAAATATCTACATACTCAAGACCCATGCGTTTTAAACTTTGGTCTAAACTAGCAATTAAATATTTTCTACTGCCCCAGTTGCCATAAGGGCCTTCCCACATATCATAGCCAGCTTTTGTACTGATTAATAATTCATCACGATATTTTTTCAAATCTTGCCTTAAAATTCTACCAAAATTTATTTCTGCACTGCCATAAGGAGGGCCATAATTATTTGCCAAATCAAAATGAGTTATGCCATTATCAAAAGCAGTGAAACAAAGTTTTTGCATAGTTTTAAAATCATTATTATCACCAAAATTATGCCAAAGTCCCAAAGATACTCTTGGCAATTTCAAACCGCTTTTACCACATCTAGCATATTCTAACTTATTATATCTGTCTTTATCTGCTATATACATGAAAAACGCCCCTTTACTTTTAGTCAATATCTTTTTTATAATTATCATAATACTAATTCAAGTACGCTTTAAGTCAAGATATTACTATGATAAAGGGGCTTTATTATGGATAAACAATATTCAATTCGTGAAGTATCAGCCAAATTCAATCTGCCAGCTTCCACGCTTCGCTATTATGAAGAAGTAGGCATTTTAACTGATATTCCTCGCAATTCATCAGGCAAACGCATTTATTTAGAAAAACATATCAATCGTTTAAAAACTATCTGCTGTTTTAAAAATACTGGTATGAGTATCGCTCAACTACAAGAATTTTTTCAATATGAACAGCAAGAGCTTTCACATATTGATGATATTTTAAAATTATTGACCAATCAAAAAAATCATATTCTAGCACAATTAGCAAAAATGCAACACGATTATAAGCATATTCAAAAAAAATTAGCTTATTACCAAGCTATGAAAACAGCTGTAGATAATCATACTGCTCTACCTAATTGGCAAGATTATAAATGCGATAATTGAAATATTAGCTATAATAATTTAACTGGAAATTTTTCCTTAAATTATTATAGCTTTTTTATTTATAATTTAACTTTCATAGTTTCAGGATTGCACAATTGCATAGGTGTGCCTTCTTTTACTATATTAAAACCTAATTTTTGATAAAAACTAACATTTTTCTTTTCATCAGGCATCAATTCAATATAAAGATAATCTTTATATTTATTTTTTATCATCTTTACTAAATTGCTGGCAATACCTTTGCCTTGATATTTAGGATTTACTAATACATAATGAATATATGCTGTAAGTATGCCATCATCTAAAGCTCTAGCTAAGCCTACTAATTTATTATTCTCCCACGCAGTAAATACCGTTGGTGAGTTAATTAATGCTGTATATAATTTATCAGGATTACTAGCCGATAATTGCCAATCAACAGATAAAAACAATTCTATTATATTTTCTTTCGTAAAATCTTTTTCATCTTTATAAATGATTTCCATAAAATCAAAATCCCTACATCATTCTTTAACTAAAAATTTTTGTACAGCACTGCCATTTAAATAATTACACAAACGACCTTGATAAAGATTTTTTTCTTCCATTTCTTTTACGATTTCATCGCGAATTTTCCACCAACCTGTCTGCCAATTACTAAATAAAGTATTTTCAGCTGGTGCTCTACCAATTAATCGCTGTAAAACAATATTTGGAGATAAATGTTCTAAGAAATCAATTACTCTCTTCTTATAATGCTCACAAGAAATAATTTCAAATTCTTTATTTTCATATTGCTGAGCCATTTTTGTATTTTTTACGATATAAAGTGCATGTAATTTCACCTGGTCAACGCCAAGTGCAGAAATCACTCTAGCAGTTTCAATCATATCTTTATCATCGTCCCATGGTAAATCTAAAATTACATGAGTACAACATAATAAACCATAACGCTTTATACGCAATACTGCATCAATACATTCCGCCAAACCATGACCACGATTTATTTTTTCTAAAGTCTTATAATTTATCGTTTGTAAACCTAATTCTACACAAATATCAATATTTTTTTCTTTAGCAATTCTAGACAAGATTTCTAAATAAACATCATTTATACAATCTGGTCTTGTCGCTATATAAATAGCCACTATATCATCACTAGCACATGCTTCTAATACATATTTTTCTAATTGTTCTGGTGGCATATACGTATTACTGAAATTTTGAAAATACGGTATGAATTTTTTCGCCTTATACTTAGGCACTATATGAGCCTTATTCATGCGAATTTGTTCTGTTACGGATAATTCTGGTGGTAAATTTTCATAACCTGCACCAATACTACCGCAAAAAGTACAGCCAAATTTTCCACATGAACCATCACGATTAGGGCAAGTAAGCGGTAAACCTATAGGCAATTTATAAACTTTCTCGCCATAACGCTGTTTTAAATAATCGGAAAAAGCATAATATATCATTATAAATTTATATCTCCTTGTTTTATTTCTTGATAAAATACTCCACCATCTTCATAGGCAAAAATCATTGCATTTTCTTTTGCTTTTATTTGACATGATTTCGCTTCATTCATATCATAGGCAAAAACTTCTATCGAAAATTTCTTTTTCAAATCGCGCCATGATTTAAATTGATAATTATTAATATAAGCTAATGCTTTCTCACTCATATAGAAATCATCTGTTACTTTTTTATCTACTTCTTTCCATGGCAACATATCTATTTTTATCTTACCTTTATCTGTCAATAAAGCGTCGAATTTCAATACATTATAAATATATTCTTTATCTTTTATTTTAGAATTTTGCTTAATAAAATCATATAAAAATACATATAAATTCTTAGGAGCATGTGGTGCTAAATGCAATTTTTTAGCTTGCCAATATTGAGCAAAATCAGCAAAAAATGTGTAGGCATCTTGATTGTACTGTTTAATTAAATTAATAATCGTATATTTAAAACGGCCAGCATTATAATACAGTTCCAATACATCTACAAAAATCTGTAATTTTCGCATAGTGGCATAATCCATATATTTATTGCTTATTACTTGATATGGTGCTTGTGGCATATATACATAATCATGTTCTTGTATTAAATCATTCATTGCTGCACCTTTTAATAATTTTAAAAAGCCCACTTGAAGCATATCAGCTTGCAATAAATACACATCATTAAAAGATTTTGCAAAAGAAGTAATATCTTCATAAGGAAGACCAATAATCAAATCCACATGCAGATGAATATTTCCATAAGCCATGATAGATTTTATATTATTTGTCATTTCTTCCCATGGATTTGCTCTACTTATCTGACCTAGAGTTTTTAAATTCGTAGATTGAATACCTATTTCAAACTGTACTCTACCCTTTGGCATTTTCTTAAGTACAGCCTTGATTTCATCATCAATATGGTGAGCTACTATTTCAAAATGGAAATTAGTCCTGCAATCTTGTTTAGCAATAAATTCCAAAATCGGTAAATAATGCTTTTTATCTGCATTAAAAGTTCTATCTACAAATTTTACCTGACGAACATTATGTTTAATAAAATAACTTAGTTCGGCAAAAACTTTATCTAAAGAGCGATATCTTACGCCTTTAGTTGCACAAGATAAACAATATTTACAAGAATAAGGACAACCTCTTGAACTTTCATAATAAATTATCTTATCCTTTAAATTTTCGATATCATTATCATCATAAGGGAAAATTATTTCATCTAAATCACTTACTGTAACTGCAATATTCTCATCAATAGTATCATCACTATTTCTCTTTGCTATGCCAGCAATTTTTATTTCTTCATTATTTTTTTCATCTAATAAAGCCTGCAATAAATCATGAAAAGCTTTTTCACCTTCGCCACGCACTACAAAATCCACCATAGGAAAATCCTGCATAAATTCTTTTGTAGCATATGAAACTTCTGGCCCGCCACAGATAATCTTACAATTTGGCAATAATCTATGCACAAGTGGCAATAATTGTTTCACTAATTCAATATTCCAGATATAACAAGAAATTCCCAATATATCTGGTCTAGCATCAAATATCTGATTAGCAATATCAATTAAATGATTATTTATAGATACTTCTAGCATCTCTATATCACAAGATAAATCTTGACAATTTTTGTATATATAGCGAATTGCTAATGACGAATGTATATATTTTGCATTTATCGCTGTCAATAAAACTTTCATAAAAAACTCCTCTTATCTCTAATTTTTATCATTTTCATTAAAAAACACAATATCCTAAAATAATACTTATATTATTATATATGTACAATGTATTTTTAGCAAAAACTAATGCAAGCTACTACTATTAATGATATAATAACACTGTTACAATAATTTAGTAACTCTATAAAATTAATAAGGGGAAGTATAAATGAAACTCGTTATAACTGTTATCGGAAAAGACCGTGTAGGCATCATTGCCACTGTAAGTAATGTTCTTGCTGAAAACAAAGTAAATATTATCAGCATCAACCAAAATATTATGAATGGCTTTTTCAATATGGTTCTAATTGCTGAAATGACTGACAAAAACATTAAATTACAGGATTTACAAAAACTCCTCAAAGAAAAAGGTGCTCAGCTTAACGTAGATATCAAAGCTCAACATGAAGATATCTTCAATGCTATGCATACAATCGGCTAATTTTAAATATTCTTTATTAATTAACTAAAGAATTTAGGAGGAACTTTTGTGATTACTATTAATGATATTTTAGAAACTAATCGTATGATAACAGAAAATAAATTAGATGTTCGTACGATTACATTAGGACTTAGTCTTCGTGATTGTGCTCACCCTAATTTAAAACAATTTTGTGATAATGTTTATGACAAAATCACAAAATCTGGTGAATTCTTAGTAAAAACCGGTGAAGATATTTCTAGTGAATATGGTATTCCCATTATTAATAAACGTGTTTCTGTAACTCCTATTGCTATTGCTGCTGAAGCCTGCAAGACAGATACTTATGTTCCTGTTGCTGAAGCAATGGATAGAGCTGCTAAAGAAATTGGTATTGATTTCATCGGCGGTTTTTCTGCTCTTGTTGAAAAAGGTTATACAAATGGTGATAGAATTCTCATCAATTCCATTCCACAAGCTTTAGCTACTACAGACTTAGTTTGCTCTTCTGTAAATCTAGGTTCTACAAAAGCAGGTATCAATATGGACTGCGTTCGTGAAATGGGTGAAGTAGTAAAACGCACTGCTGAACTTACTCGCGACCGTGAAGCTATTGGTTGTGCTAAACTCGTTATCTTTTCTAATGCTCCTGGAGATAATCCATTTATGGCTGGTGCTTTCCATGGTGTTAGTGAAGCTGAAAAAGTAGTAAGCGTCGGCGTAAGTGGCCCTGGTGTTGTAAAACATGCTCTTGAAGATTTAAAAGGTGCAGATTTTACACAAGTTGCTGAAACAATTAAAAAGACTGCATTCAAAATCACTCGTGTAGGTCAATTAGTAGCTAAAGAAGCTTCTCGTCGTCTTGGCGTACAATTCGGTATTATCGATTTATCCTTAGCACCAACTCCTGCTGTTGGTGATAGTGTTGCTCATATCTTAGAAGAAATGGGTCTTGAATCTTGTGGTGCTCCAGGTACAACAGCAGCTCTTGCTTTATTAAATGACGCTGTTAAAAAAGGTGGCTTAATGGCTTCCTCTCACGTTGGTGGTTTAAGTGGTGCTTTCATTCCAGTAAGTGAAGACGCTGGTATGATTGATGCTGTAAGCTGTGGAAGTCTTTCCATTGAAAAATTAGAAGCTATGACATGCGTTTGCTCTGTAGGTCTTGATATGATCGCTATCGCAGGAGATACTCCAGCTGCTACAATCTCCGGTATCATCGCAGATGAAGCTGCTATCGGTATGATTAATAATAAAACTACTGCTGTTCGTGTTATTCCTGTTCCTGGTAAAAAAGTTGGCGATACTGTTAACTTTGGTGGTTTACTCGGTCATTGCCCTATTATTAAAGTTCGCAGTGAATATAGTTCTGATGCATTTATTGCTCGTGGTGGTCGTATTCCTGCACCTGTACGTAGCTTAACAAATTAATTTAAAAAAATTTTAAAAAAGTTGTTGACAAACACGTAATATATAGATATAATATTAAATGTTCTCAAGGAACGCGCCCATAGCTCAGCTGGATAGAGCACACGCCTTCTAAGCGTGCGGTCGCAGGTTCGAATCCTGCTGGACGCACCACTTTGAAATCAGAGCCTTAGCAATAGCTAGGGCTTTTTTGTTATCTAATTATAAAATTTTAATTCATAAATAAAAAGAGACTCTATAAATTTTTTATCATTTATAAAGTCTCTTATTTTTTTATTTAACTTCAATCATCATAGTACGAACTACATTTGGTATATCATATTTTCTTTTCCCTGCACCTATACCAATTTTCTTTATGATAAATTCTTCTGGCAATTTATCTTCTGTTTGAATACCTGCAATAATAGCAGCCCCTGTTGGAGTAATTAATTCCCCTTTTATCTGTGTATAATGTAATCTTAAACCATGTTCTATAGCAATATTTACTACAGCTGGCACAGGAATAGGAATTTGACCATGTTGACAACGCACAAAGCCTTGACCTTCATATATCTTTGGACAAATAACTCTATCTATATTCAATTTATCTATACATACAGCAGCAGCTACTATATCCACTATTGAATCCACTGCGCCTACTTCATGGAAATGAACTTCATCAATACTTACACCATGAGCCTTTGCTTCTGCATTAGCAATAATATTAAAAATTCTTATTGCAATTTCTTTTGCTCTATCTGTTATTTGTGATTTATTAATTATTTCTACGATTTCTTTTAAACCACGATGTTCATGGTGATGATGATGTTCATGACTATGATTATGGTGATGAGCCTCATGATGTTCACTATGTAAGTAATTCATATCATGATCATGATTATCTATATCCAAAATTACATTAAAATCACAAGCATCAAGTGCCATCTTCTTTACACGGCTAATTTCTATTTTATAACCATCTAGTGGTAATGTTTGTAAATTTTCCATTAAATAATTTTTATCTACGCCTAAATCTAATAACGAAGCTACAAACATATCTCCACTAATACCGGCATAACATTCTAAATACAATATATTATTCATAATCTAGCTCCTTCATCTTCTATCTACATTATATATTAACTGTTAAACTTAACTTCATGTCAATAAAAAAATGAAAAAACCTACTATAATAATTTAAATAAATTTTAAATCATCATAATAGGCTTTTTTGTTATTTCATATAATTTTGTGCTTGCTCATTTAATTTTTCTATTACTTCTTTAGATAATAAACGTTCACCATAAGGATAAGCCACTCTATTTTCCTTATCTATATGTCTACGAAGTAAATAAACATAAGACATTGTATTTGTAACTATCGCCAATTTTAATTTTACTGTAGGCTCTTTCTGATACGCTTTCAACGCATTTTCCAATTCCCATACATATAATCTAGCTAAATTATGTTCTACAATCATTCCATGATTTACTAAATTATTTGCCATCTCATCTTTCGTTTCAAGCATAGCTTTGAATAACAGTTCTTCTTCTTTTTGATGATGAGTTTTATCCGCATATACACGGATAAATTCTATAGCTTTTGTATATTCTTCAATAGATATTTCATTTTTTTCCATCAAATCTATTGCCATAATTTCAAATTTATCTACAAATTTACTGATATTATCATGTTCTTCTCTTAAAATTTCAAATATATTCATCAAATAGCCTCTCCTAAATAACAAAAAATTTATACTCAATTAACAATCATCTAAATTTCATATATCATTATATAATAAATCATATTAAGCATATGTTGTTTTTCCAACATATTTTTAAAAACTTATAAAAAATTTCCATAGTATATACTAAATGATTATAATAAAATAAAGATTAGAGGTGATTTCATGTATAAACGTAAATATAAAGAAAAATTTCCTGTTATTGCGATTTGTTATGATTTTGATAAGACTTTATCACCTAAAGATATGCAAGCTCAAGGCTTTATTCAAGATATAGGCTATGATGTAAATAATTTCTGGAAAGAATCAAATGCTTTAGCCACAGCTAATGATATGGATACAAATTTAGCTTATATGTATAAAATGGTAGAAAAATCTCAAGGAAATTTTCGTTTAGATAAAAAAATACTTGCTGATTATGGAGCCAAAGTTGAACTTTTTCCTGGCGTCAAAACATGGTTCAAACGCATTCGCGATTATGGCCAAAAACATAATATCATCATTGAGCATTATATTATCTCAAGTGGCTTAAAAGAGATGATTGAAGGTACTGTAATGGCTCAAGCTGGTGAATTTGAAAAAATCTATGCAAGCTCATTTTATTTTGATGATAATGGCATAGCCAAATGGCCCGCTCAAGCTGTTAATTATACAAATAAAACACAATTTCTCTTTCGCATTGAAAAAGGTTTTTTAGATATAAATGACCCTGCGGTAAACGATTCTATACCTGAAGAAAAAATTCGTGTGCCTTTTAGAAATATAGTCTACATTGGCGATAGTGAAACAGATATTCCTTGTATGAAACTAGTAAATAGCTATGGTGGTCATTCTATCTGCGTATATAATCCTCAATTATCTAATATGGATAAAGTCATTAAACTATTTACTGAAAATCGCATCAAATATTTTGCTTCTGCCGATTATAATGAAAATAGTAAACTTGACTTACTCATAAAAACAATTATTGATAAAACTGTTGCCTTTGAAAAATTAAATCAATGCTATTTAAACGATAAAAAAATATTAACTACAAAATAACTTAAAAATCTCTCTTTATAATATCTATTAAAAGAGAGATTTTATTTTTAAGTTAAAAATGAACATAGCATGTGTTCATAACATGTCTTAACATTTCAAAATTATCTAAATATAATAAAAGTATAGTAATTGACAGGAGGTGAAATAAATCTAATGCCAATACAAAATAAACGTATCTTATCTATTTTAAAAATACTAAATAAACATAAAAAAGCTATTTCAGGTGAAAATCTAGCTAATCTTATTGGAGTTAGTCGTAGCACTATACGAAGAGATATTAAAGACTTAAACTCAAGTATCCAAAAATATGGTGCTCATATATTATCAGAAGCAGGCAATGGTTACAAATTAGTTATTGATGAGCAAGAAAAATATTCTGTTCTCACTGAAAAATATAAATTAAATTCATATATCAACTATACAGGTGACAATATTGTTCCTTTTGACTATAATGATAGAATTTCTTTTATAATCGCTAGAATTTTATTAAATTCTTTACACAACAAAATAGTCAATCAAGAAGAATTAGCCGAAGAATTATTTATTAGCTTGTCTACATTAAAAAAATATTTAACAGATATAAAGAAAAGCTTAGCACGTTTTAATCTTGAACTCATATCAGACAGATTTAATGGTATAAAAATAAATGGAAATGAAACAAATATACGTTACTGCATTTCTGAATATATATTTAATAGAGATGATTTAATTAATTTTACCAATAATAAATTTGTAAAAGATATCTTTTCTCAAGAAGAAATCAATTCTGTTAAACATATTTTAATGAAAGTTATCTTAAAACATAACATACGCCTAACAGATATTGCTTTCAAAAATCTTTTAGTTCACATAATAATTATTATGTGTCGTTCAAATAGAGAAAATACTGTTGAATATACTTTAAATGAACGAAAAAAATTAGAACAATCTTCTTATTTTTCATCAGCAAAAGAAATATTATCTATCATTCAACAACAACTAGGCGTAGATATAAGTAACGAAAGCTATTATTTAACCCAACATTTTATAGCTAGTCAAAAATTTATAGAATCAACTAAAACTAGAAATAATTGTCAACAATTAATATCTAATATATTAAAAAAAATCAAATTAAATACAAATATTGATTTATCTGATGATAATGAACTTATTTCTGGTCTTACTATTCACCTAATTGCGGCAATTAACAGATTAAAATTTAATATGAATATCCGCAATGGTATCTTAGAATCTATAAAAAATAATTATCCATTAGCTTTTGAAATGGCGATAATTGCTAGTGAAGTAATCGAGCAAGAAGAAAATGTTAAAACAAATGAAAACGAAATTGGTTTTTTAGCCATCCATTTTGGTGCCTCATTAGAACGTAATAAATTAAACGAGGAAATGGGCAAAACAGCTATTATTGTATGTGCTACAGGTCTTTCTACTGCTCTTTTATTAAAAAGTAAACTACAAAGACGATTTGGTGGTATTTTAAAAATCACTCGTGTTATGAGTTTTTATGAATTAACTGAGCAAATTATAAACAGTGTTGATTTTATATTTTCTACAGTTCCTATTCCAAAACTAGATAATAAAAAATTTATTTTAGTAGAACCTATTATGACAGAAGATGATTTACTTTCAGTAGAAAAACAACTTAATAAAAATGAAGAAAATAATTTCACTAATTATCGTTTATTTTTTAAAGAAGATTTATTTTTCCCTTCTTTAGAAGCTACATCTTCATATAATGCTATTGAACAACTAGCTGATGCTATGATTCAACATGGTTATATTGATAATCAAGTTAAACAATCAATATTTGAACGTGAAAATATGGCTTCTACTGAAATTGGTGGTATGATTGCTATACCTCATGCCTTAGAAAATCATATGTCAGAAGTTACTATTTCTGTAGGTGTCTTAAAAAATCCTATTATTTGGAATAAAGAAAAAGTACAAGTAATATTTTTATTAAGTATTCCTAAACATTTATACAAATTATGGGAAAATATTTTTAAAAGTATCTATAAAGCTTTTATAGAAAAATATGGTTCCTATAAATTAGTTACAGACCCAAAATTTGAAACACTAATGCAATTATTAAATAATATAGATTAGGAGGTTTTTTAATGTTAACGGATATTGTAAGTCCAGATAAAATTTTATTACATCAATCGGTTTCTGATTGGCAACAAGCTATAACTGTAGCTGCAAAACCACTTCTTGATAGTAAATATATTTATCCTGAATATATTACTGCTATGATTGATGCAGTAAAAAATTATGGACCATATATTGTTATTGCTAAAGGAGTTGCTCTCGCGCATGCTCGAAGTGAAGATGGTGTAAAGAGCATGGGATTAAGTATTATGACGACTAAGGATCCTATTAATTTTGGTAATCCTGAAAATGATCCTGTAAAAATAATTTTTTGCTTAGCTGCTCCAGATCCAACAACTCATCTTGATGTTATGAGATCATTAGTTAATGTTATTAACGAAAATTGGAAAATCGAACAACTATCAAAAATTGATAATATTGAACAATTTATTTCTATATTAAATAAATTTGAACAAAATGCTTAATAACTATTATTTCTTAAATATATCTATAAGCTTATTTATTAAATTTTAAATTAATATATTAAAAAGATGTAAAAAGGAGATTTTATTATGAAAAAACCTAAAATTTTAATGGTATGTGGTGCTGGTCTTGGTAGTAGTTTTGCTTGTCAAATGACTGTTGAAACTGTTTTAGCTCAAATTGGTGCAGAAGCAAATTTAGATCATTGTGATATTTCTTCAGCTGTTTCTATGCGACCTGATATTATATTAACAGCTTCTAATTTTAAGACTCAATTTGAAAAATTTAATATTGATCCAAATGAAACAAAACTTATTTATTTAAAAAATATTGTAAGTAAAGATGAAATTAAAGAAAAACTTACTCCTGTACTTAAAGAAATAGGTGCTTTATAAACTAACTAAAGGAGGCTTCTTTTTATGGAAATTATTAATTTTATAATCAATAACATCCTTACTCAAGCTGGTATTACTCTAGCTTTAATTGCCTTATTGGGATTAATTCTCCAAAAAAAATCTTTTGGAAATTGCTTGAGCGGTGCATTTAAAACCCTTCTTGGATTTATGGTTCTATCAGCTGGTTCTGCAATCATCGTTGGCAGTTTAACTTATTTTGGAAAAATTTTTACAGAAGGTTTTGGTTTACGTGGTATTATTCCTTCAATCGAAGCTATTAATGGTCAAGCTATGAATGAGCTCGGTTTAGGAAGCCAAATTGCATTTACATTCTTAGCTATATTTATAGTAAATATTATTTTAGCACGTATTACCAAATGGAAATATATATTTTTAACTGGTCAAGCTCTTTTATGGATGGCTACTATGTGTACAGCTTTTGGTTATTTTGCTGGATTTAGAGGTTTTACCTTGGTAATCATAGGTGGTATCATCGGTGGTATTTTTGCTGTTGCTATGCCAGCTATAGCTCAACCAATCATAAGAAAAATAACTGGTAGTAATGATATTGCTTTAGGACATTTCTGCACAATTGGTTATCTTGTAGAAGCTGGTGTTGCTAAAATTGTTGGTAATCCTAAAGATTCTGTTGAAGAAATAAAACTACCTAAACAATTTGAATTTTTACAAGATACGTATTTATCCGTAATGGTAGTAATGGTTCCGCTCTATATCATTACAGCATTATTTGCTGGTCCTGCATTTTGTCAAGATTTATCTGGTACTACAAATTATTTAGTATTCGCCTTTCTACAAGCAATTCAATTTGTAGTTGGTGTATATGTACTCTTATCTGGTGTTCGTTTAATATTAGGTGAAATTGTTCCTGCATTCCGTGGTATTGCTATGAAATTAGTTCCAAATGCAATTCCTGCTCTCGATTGCCCTGTATTATTCCCTTATTCTCCAAATGCAGTAATTTTAGGATTTATTACAACAACAATTGGTACAATTATTGCTATGTTCATATTACCAGTTTTTGGATTAGCTATGATTTTACCTGGTATGTTAACTAACTTCTTTGCTGGTGGTACTGCAGGTATATTTGGTAATGCTGTTGGTGGTAAACGTGGAGCAATTATTGGTGGTATTGTTCATGGCTTCTTCATTACACTTCTTCCTGCTTTATTAGTTGGCATATTTGATTCTTTAGGATTTGTAAATGCTACTGCTACTGATGTTGATACTATAGCAGCTGCGCTCTTATATGCTTGGATTATCATTCCACTTATGGGTGCTGGTCAATAAGAGGTGATATTTAAATGTTTTCATTCCTTAAAAATCTATTTAGTACAAATAACAATGAAAATTCAGCTAACGAAAATATAAAAAAAACTATTGACACTGAATCTTTAGAAAAAGAATTTATTCAACTTAAAAAACAGTTATCTACATCTAATGATAATAATATTATTGAAATACTTAATAAATTAGGTGAAGTTTGTACAAACCTCAATAAAATTGATGATGCTATCTCTTACTACGAACAAAGTCTAAAGAAACAACCTACATTAGGTAAAGCTTCTACAGATTTATTAAAACTTTATAATATAAAACGTAAAGAAGCATCCTTAGCTAAAGATGATAATTTAATTCAATTCTATCTAGAAAAAATAGATAATTTAATGAAATTAAATAAAGAAACAATGAAAAAATCTACTACTTATTAATTTGATATCTTTTTATATAAAGGGGTTAATTGTTATGTATACTACATTAAAAGAAGTTCTAGCTAAAGCTGATAAATATAATTTTACAGTTGGTTCATTCAATACTCATAATTTAGAAATGCTCCCATATATGATCCGTGCAGCTAAAGATATGGGTTCACCTATCAGTATCCAAACTAGTGTTGGTACAGCTCGTTACATTGGTTATGGTGTATTAGCTAGTGTTTGTAAATATATGGCTGATAATGAAGGTTTAGATATTGTTTTACATTTAGATCATGCTGCTAAATTTACTGACATCAAAGAAGCTATTGAAAATGGCTACTCTTCTGTAATGTTTGATGGTTCCGCATTACCATTAAAAGAAAATATTCTACGTACACAAGAAGTTGTAGAATTTGCACATAAACGAGGAGTTTCTGTAGAAGCGGAACTTGGTACAATAGGTGGTACAGAAGAAGGTATTGCTGTAGCTGCTCATGAAGTAAAATATACAGATCCTAAAATTGCTAAACAATTTGTAGAAGCAACAAATGTTGATGCTTTAGCCGTTGCTGTTGGTACAAATCACGGTCAATATAAATCTAAAACAGATATAAATTTTGACTTATTAAAAGAAATTCATGAAACAGTAGATATTCCACTTGTTATTCATGGTGGTACTGGTGTAAAAGAAGAAGATATTCATAAATGTACTAATTATGGTGTTCGTAAATTCAATGTAGGCACTGAATTATTAGTGGGATGGACAAAAAAAGCAATGGAAAAATTTGCTACTACCAAAGAAAATGCATCTTTAAGAAATAATATTGTACCTTGTAATGAAGTTGTTTATGAAATTGTTAAACACAAAATTGGTATTTTCTTAAATAAATAATTTATTTAAATATGCCTATTGGAAATTTATCCAATAGGCATATTCCCTAGATATAAGGAATGTTATATTATGAAATTTAATCAAAATACAAAATACGATATTGTTGGTATTGGCGCTACTCCTTTAGATACTTTAATGATAATAGAAAATTTTCCTAATGGTAGAGAAGTTCATCCTACTTTAGATTTTATTTGTTCTTCTGGTGGTCCTGTAGGTACTGCTTTATCTACAGCTTCTAAATTAGGTTCTAAAACTATTATGATTGATAAAATTAGCGATGATATTATTGGAAAATCTATTCTTTCAGATTATCTCAAATATGATGTAGATACCTCCTATATACAAATTGAGAAAAATAAACAATCTGCTTCTGCTACAATTTTAGTAAAAAAATCAACTGGTGATAGAGCCATTTATTTTACACCAAGTACAACTACAGAACTATCTGATATATCTCCATTTATTGATGTAATAAAAAATAGTAAAATCTTACATATAAATGGTCGACATAAACAAATCTTATCTGATGCCATTACTATAGCTAAAAATTACAATGTGAAAATATCTTTTGATGGTGGGGCCAATCGTTATAATGAATTCAATGATCTATTAGCTCAAAAATCTGATATATGTATTTTAGCTAAAGATTTTGCTAATAAATATACAAATGAAATAGATACTATTAAAGCACTAAAAATTATTATCGAAAAAGGTTCTTATATTGCTGGTATTACATTAGGTGATAAAGGAAGCTATATTATGGATAATAATTATAATATAATTTATCAACCAGCATTTAAACAAAAAAATATTATAGATACTACGGGTTGTGGTGATAGTTATCATGGAGCTTTTCTTTATGGCTTAATAAATAATTTTTCTCTTACCCAAACAACACAAATTGCTAGTGCAGTTGCTAGTATTAATACTCAAAAATTAGGTAGTAGAGGAAATTTACCTAATTTAACAGAGTTAAAACATTTTTTAAAAAATAATTATATAGTAATTTAAATAAGGTTTGATATTATGAAAAATTTTTTAATTTTAATTGCGGGATATCCTGGTACAGGAAAATCCTATTTATGTAAAATGATACTAAAAGAATATCCTGATTTTGTTACTTTTTCACCTGATGAAGTAAAAGAACAATTATGGGATAAATATGGTTTTAAAAACTTAGATGAAAAAAATAAATTGATCAATTTAAGTTGGGAATACTACTATTCTTTTATTGAAAAATTAATGATTTCTGATAAAAATATCATTAGTGATTATCCTTTTAGTGATAAACAAAAAAATTATCTATTAAATTTATCTAAAAAATATAATTATAAAATCATTACGATCAGAATGACTGCTGATTTAGAAATTTTATTTAAGCGACAAAAAACTAGGGACTTAGATCCTTCTAGACATTTAGGACATATCTTAAACAAATATGACCCTAAGCAAAAAACTATTGATAGAACTCATGCTGAGGGATTATTATCTCATGATGAATTTATTAATAGATGTCTGAACAGAGGATATAATAAATTTCAACTAGGTGATTTATTAACGATCGATGTTAGTGATTTCACAACTGCTGATTATAAAACATTATTATCTAACTTAAATCACATAATAAAAAATTAAAATAAAAATAACATCTCTATTTCTTAATAAGAAGATTAGAGATGTTATTTTTATTTTACATTACCACATTTTCTTTTCGAGATTTTATAATCATACCTATATAAAATAAAAATGCTAATAAAGCCGCTATTGCTGAACACATATAAACTGCTCTAAAGCCATATATAGGCACAACCATACCTAAAATATATGGTCCTATGCCATTTCCTAAATCCAACGCTATATATAATGTTGAAGTTGCTAAACTAAATTTATTTAACTTAACTTTTTGTACAGCAATAGTTTGATCTGCTGAAGGAATAGAACCATATCCTATACCTACTAAAACAGCACCTAACAATAATACTAAATTAGAATGAGCTAAAGCCATAGCAACAAACCCTAAAATCATAGCGAATAAAATAGGTACCATTACCACATGATTACCATATCTATCGATCATTACACCAGATATAGGTCTAAAAATTAAACAAGCTATAGAATATGCTATATAAAATAAACTAAACTTCCACCTAATAATAAACCAATAGTTTCACTATATGTACCAATATAAATCATTACAGCAGAATAACCAATCGCACCTAACAATGCTACGATAGAAATTGGAATAGCTGTAGGTTCAAAGAAAGTTCTTAAACGAAAAGATTTAACTTCTACACGTTGACGGAAACCTACTTTTATTTCTGTTATATTCAAAATAAAAGCCAAAACAATTAAATTAATTGATAAAACATCACATAAAACAAGTGCATATAAAGGATTTATCTGTGGTAAACTAATTCCTAAAAACGGGCCAATTGCAGAGCCTAAAGTAATGCTCAAAGTAAAATAACCAATACCTTCACCACGTCTACTTTCTGGAACAATAGACGCTACTGTAGTAGCAATAACAGTAGAAGCCATACCATAAGTCATACCCTGTACAAAACGCAATGTACATAAAAACAACATACCATCAATAAAATGATAACCAAATGTACATATAGCATGAATTACTACTGCAATGATTAACATTCTTTTTCTACCAATGAAATCCATATATCTACTAATAACTAAACGTGCTACTAATGCGCCCACAATGAAAATCCCTGAGGCTAATCCCGCTTCACTGACAGAAACATTAAATTCTGTAATAGCCAATTTAGTTGTATAAACCATCAATAAATAAAATACTACAAATAATAACAAATTGCCTACAATGTTTAATACATAATCCTTTGACCAAAGCTTCTCCATAAAAAACTCCCTTTCTTAAATTTATTCCCCGACATAGATATTAATTCTATCATCTTTTTTATTTTTTACAATACTATTTAACTAATATATAAAAAAAAAGAATAGATTTCTTTCTTTTCATAGAAATTATCTATTCTTTATATATTAAAATTTACTGTACACTAATTAGATTCATAATAAAATATCTCTTAAAGCAACAAAATTATTTTTTCATGAAACTAAATAATTTTTTCATTACAGCCATTTTTCTTTCAGCTGCTAATTCATGCGATATATTTATATCTTTTGCACTATAAAGAGGATTTAATACATCTTTAAACGCTAACCATTCATCAGAAAATAATGGACATTCCATAGCAATATCTACGGCTTGTTGTCTTACTTCTTCAATAATTGCCATATCATCAATATTTTTCAATACCTTAGCCATCATTTTACCAATGTGTTCCATCTGCACTTCTTTAAGCCCTCTAGTTGTTAAAATCAAACTAGATAATCTCAAGATTTCAAAATTAAGATTTTCATCACAAGTAGATAATACGGTTGGTTTTACGATAAAACCTGCACTTTGTAAAGCATTATGAGCTTTTTTACAGCTAATACCTAATTTAGTAAGGTTCACTAAAACTAAATTTGTATCAGTTCCTTTACATAAAATTGTAATACCTTCTTCTTCTAATCCTTTTTGAAGTGCTTTTGCATTTAATACAACTTGTTTAGTATACTGTTTGAATTTTTCTGTAGTCGCTTCTTTAAATATAACAGCTAAACTAGCTAAAATATTTTTTTTCAAAGAAAAATGTCCTGTAGTGATAACTGTTTTATCAATGATATCAGCTAATTCTTTTTTACATAAAATTACTGAACTTTGTGGTCCTCTTAAAGAATCATGTGTTGAAAAAGTTACTACATCTGCATAAGGTACAGGTGAAGGTATTTGCCCTGTTGCTACAAGACCTACATTTTGACAAATATCAAACCACATATAAGCACCTATATCATGTGCAATTTTAGCTAATCTTTCATAATCTATAACTCTTGGATAATTAACTGGTGAAAAAATTATCACTTTAGGTTTATGTTCTTTGGCTATTTGTTCAACTCTATCTAGATTTAATAATTGTGTTTTAGGGTCAATACTAAATCTAACAAAATTAAATTCTAAATTTTTACTATTACAATGGTCGCTTTTTCTATTATCTAAAGATAATATAGTATCGCCTTTTTTAGCTAAACTATAAAAAACAACGCGAGAAGCAGCTGCTATACTTTCTAAACGAATAACTGCATGTTCACTGCCAAATAATTTATTAATACGATTAATAGTGATTTCTTCTAAGCCTGTAGGTTTAGCTTCATCATGGTGTGTTGTCAATGTATTTGACAAAATACTACCTTCAAGATATGTGCTTAAAGGTGATGAATAATTTTCCTCTGGCATAAAAGATAAGGTATATTTTTGTCTTTGTAACTCTTCTTGAAAGAATGTATATAATTCTGTATCAAATGAAGCAATCGTACTAAGAGCATTTTCTCTATCCATAAAATCAATCCTTTAACTATAAATAAAATCTAAAATAAAACTCTCTTATACTATCTGATATTCATCATGGGAAAAATGGCCAGAAGAACGGAATTACAATCATGCAAACAACTAGAGAAACTACAACAAGTGGCAAACCGACTTTTACATAATCAATAAATTTAAAATGACCTGGTATCAGTACCAAAGTATTTGGTGGCGTTGCAACTGGTGTTGTAAATGCACAAGAAGCAGCAATACCTATTGCCATAAGCACAGGATAAGGTGATGCACCTATAGATTGTGCTATAGATATACCAATTGGTGCTAATAATGCTGCAGCAGCCGTATTTGACATAAATTGTGTAAGCCCACAAGATAAAATAAACATTGCTACAACTATTAACATTGGAGATGGATTATCCCCAATAATTCCTACTACACCATCTGCTATCATTTTACCTGCACCACTTTTATCCATAGCAGAAGCAAGTGGTAGCATACCTGCAAATAAGAAAATAGTAACCCAGTCAATACCTAAATAAGCTTGTTTTTCAGATAAACAACCTGTTAATACGCAAGCTAACGCTCCTATTATCGCAGTAGTTTGCATTGGTATACCAATATTTTTTTCAAAAGCCATACCTAATACAACTAAAATTAAGATAACAGTACATATTATCATTTTCTTTGGATCTTTGACTTCATCTGAAGCTTTATCATTCTCTACAGTTTCTACATAATGTCTAGGGCAGAATTTTCTACCTATACTTAACATATAAACCATACCAGCTATAGATAAAGGTACACCAATATACGCAAATTCAAAAAATCCAAAAGGTTCTAATCCTGTTGCCTGAAGTGTTGCACTCATTAAAATATTTGGTGGGGTACCAACCATAGTGATTGTTCCACCAACATTTGCAGCTACTGCTAATGCCATCAATTGTGGGGATACAGGTATTTTTGCTACCGCACAAATTTGAATTACTACTGGCATCAAACAAGCTACTGTAGCTGTATTTGATGATACTGCTGATAATAAAATAGTAATGCACATCAAAGCTGCCATCAAACGATTTTCACTAGTTCCAGCGCTTTTTACTACTTTTATACCAATTTTTTGTGCCAATCCAGTCTGAAACATCGCTGCTCCAATGACAAACATACCAGCAAATAAAACTACTGTGGAATCAGAAAGACCAGAAAACACTTGTTGTGGAGTAAGTACTCCTAAAAGACCTAATGCAATAGATGCACCTATAGCCGTAACAGCCAATGGAATAAGCTCTGTTACAAAGAAAAATGCTGCTACAGCTAAAACGCATAAAGTTATTACTGCAGGGCTCATAAAATTCCTCCTATCAAATATTTTTTTATTTCTGCAACAGTCATTTTTATTATATCATAATTATTCATAAATTCTAAGACAATACGAAAAAAGATTACATATTTTTAAGTTTTACTATTGAAAATTATTTATTAAATTTTGTAACATTTTAGTCATATGAAAAAAATTATAAAAAAGTATTGCAAAATACATAAATGAGCAGTATAATAATTTTTGTTATTAATGACTCACTAGCTCAATTGGTAGAGCATCTGACTCTTAATCAGCAGGTTCCGGGTTCGAGTCCCGGGTGGGTCACCATATGATTTATAAAATTAAAGCAACTATCATTGATAGTTGCTTTTTGTTTTTTACTTAATAAAATTTTATTTACCATAAAATTACCAGCTAAAATTAAGAAAAACTTCTCTAAAGCTTGAAAATTAAATCTTTTTATAAAATCTCTAAAAATCCTATTATCGCTGGTAAAAAACAACTAAAATCCTTGTATATCAATACTTTTAATAGTATAATGAAAATCATAAAGATTGATTTTTCTAGCATTTAACTTTAACAAGTGTTGTATTTGAATTTTGATTTTCTGTGAGCACATCTGCACGAATTTTATCATTTAACTTTAACAAGTGTTTAAATTAAGTAATTAAAGAAAGCCTTTAAATATAAGTATTTAAAGGCTTTCTTTTTATAAAAAATCTCTAAAAAACACATAAAACTCTTTAAAAATTAAATAGTAGTCAACAAATAGATAACATTCATCACATATAATACATACTATTTAGATTAAATCAATAGCTTCTTTTAATTGTTCAACGGTTTTGTGTGTATAAACTTTTTCATTAATGGTTTTCCCTACATGTCCTAATATTAGATTTTTTATATTTTCTTTTACATCCGCATTGTCCAATAAGGTATTACAGGTATGTCGTCCATCATGTGGAAGATGGTTTTTTATAGCTGAAATTTCTGACTTACGCCATTTATAAGCTAAAGTAGCATATGGCAATCTTTTTTTATTACTTGTAATTAGATATGGATTATTAAATTCATCAGCTATATAATAAAAATCTTTTATAAAAGGATATATTTTTTCTGCTATAGGAATACGTCTATTTATCCCCATACTTGTTTTTGCTCCACCAATAATATATTTTTTATCCAAAAAAACATTACTTCGCTTAATATCTAATAATTCACTTGGTCTTAGGCCTGTGTATGTTAATATTAAAGCAATTTTAACAACATAATCTTCATCATTTTTCCATAAAATTTCCAATTCTTCTTCAGTAAAAGGTTTGTGTTTATTGCTTTTTATTTCTGATGGAAGTTTAATAAATTTAGCGTAATTTCTGTCAACTAAATTGAAAGACATAGCATATTTATATAACAAACTAAATAAATTTTTTATAGATTTTTTACTAGCATATCCAAGAGATAAATTATCTATTATTTCTTGAATATGTGCAGTCTTTATGTCCCTAAATTGCATTTTATGTAATTTAGAACAGTGTTTATACGCAGCTAATGGCATTTTCTGATTATTTTTTAATCTCTGTTCAGCTAACATATTATATAAATCTTCTAGTGTATATCTTCGTTCTATGATATCATAGGGATCTTTATTATATTCTGCTAAAGCAATTAGTCCTTCACTCTTAGTTTTAAATGTTCCTAAAACCATACGGATTTGCTTTCCATCGTTTGTCCAACCTTTCGTAACTTTAACAATCCAGGGTTTACGTCTTTTGCCAGAAAGCTTGGATACAGAACCATATCCATTTGGTAATTTCATAATAAATTCCACCTTTTATTATTTTAGAATTTATTTGATTAATTTTATTACTTATGATATGATTAACTAAAAGAAGAGAATAAACTGATGTTTCGCCACGTCAGCCCTCTTCTGGAAAATTCGTAAAGTGAAGAAGAGGCTGTCCGTTATGACGGCTTCTTTTTTATTTCAAATTTAATTGAGATAAGAAAGAATAGTAAATATCAGACTTAATAAAGAAATTATCAATGATAAAACTTCATAAGTTGTCATATTTACCACCTCCCTCGTTAGAGAGAGAACCGACACATCAATTTATTCTCCGTTTCATATTGTACCATAAGGACAAGCGAAAAGCTTGTCTTTTTTTATGCACGAAATAAAGAATAAATTATATTAATCAATTTAAGTAATATCAACCAAATAACTTACTAAAGAACCCTTTTTTAGATTTCTTTAATTGTTCATTTAAGTTTTCATTTTCATCAATAAGGTCATTAATTTTTCTTTTTAATCTCTCATTTTCTAAATGTAAAGTTTGGATTATTTCTTGTAATTTATTATTATCATTCTTTGCTAATAATAATTCATTTTCTTTTTGTTTATTTACTTCAGCATATTGTAATCTTTTAAAGTGCATCGCTAATGCAGTTGGTGTACTAGCATTATAGTTAGCAAATTTATTACAAATTAGATTATCACTGGTATGACCGATTGCTGTAAAAATAAACAAACCTGAATCATACATAGTTTTTATTAATAAAGGATTGTTGAAATCCAATAAATCGTATTTATTTCCACCACCACGAATAATACAGATACAATCAACAGATTCCGTTTCATAAAGCTCTTTTATTTCTTTAGCAATATTCTCCGCAGTAAGGGTTGTAAAACGTTCTTTTATTATATAATTTGTATTTTTTAATATTGATTTAAAATCATGATATCCTTTTCCTGTTTTATTATTGGAAATAACTCCCATATATCGAATATCTGAAAAAGAATATTGCTCATATTCTGGTGATATATCCATTTTATAAATTTCATCATACCAGGTATCAATTTGTTGCTGATACTTGGTTTTTTTCCTTGTAACATAGATTGCATCAGCTAATAATTGAATTTCTCCATGTCCTTTATATATAGATAAACTACCTGTTACCAAAATTCTAGTATTTTCTAAATCATCATGAAATGCCTTATAATATACTACTCTTAGTTTTTCTGTTCCTTTTACAGAATCAGTCAAATATATAACAGTAGTAGTATCTGACTTGTATACAGAATAAACATCACCTTCAAATTTATATCTAGTATTAAAGTTTTGAAAATCAATTTTAGAATCTATTTCTTGAAATAAGTTTGTTAAATTTGTAGAAAAATTTCTTAAGTATCTTAATTGTTCAGGAGTAAATCTTGCATATCTTAGATAATCATTATAATCTACAATATTCTCATCAAAAAACCATACTTTATTAACAACATCATAACCTGCAACATTTCTATTATTAAGATTGAAAAATCTTTCATTATATTTTCTGTTTAAGTCTTTTATTACATTTGCATATTTTCTATCTGAAGTATATCTAATCATCTTCTTCATCCCTAAATAACTCGAAATAATGTTTTCTAATCCATTCACGTACAGATGGAGATAAAAATTTTTAAATTGCTATCTCGTTGTCTGTATTTTTTTTTACATTATTGTCATTTTTTTCTTTATTTTTGCGTTCTTTTTCATAAAGTAAATAATTTAAAAATTGTTCCACAGATGCTTTGGTTTCAGAATCTGATTTTATTATTTTTTTTATAAATGGATCTATTTCATCTATCTTTTGAATATTTCGACCTAATAAATAGTCTAATGAAATATTATATATATCTGCAATTTTTACAAGCATATTATAATCTGGCATACGGTCTCCACGTTCATATTGACCATATCTAGATGTAGATATAGATAACTTATCAGCTAATTCAGATTGCTTAAATCCATAAGATAATCTGAGTTCTTTTAATTTATCTGTTAACATTAAAATCACCTCATTTGTATTATATACAACAAATTGTATTACTACAACAAAATGTATTATATGCAACAATTTGTATTATTTTTTATATTGACATAATACAAATTGTATTATATAATAAATACAACAAATAGTATTATTAAATGCAACAAATAGTATCAAGGGAGGTTAATGTATCCAATGTCAGTTAATTTAAAATACCTACGACAAAATAAGGGTTTAACGCAAGACAAAATATCTAAATTAATAGGCATCTCTAAATCTTATTATGTAATGTTAGAATCACATAAAAGAACGCCATCTGTAAAATTAGCTCAAAAATTGAGTAAAATTTTAAATTTTCCATGGGAAGATTTTTTTAATAGTAAAGAAGTTAAACTTAAAGAACAACGACAATTAAAAGAACTATCGGTAGATGATATTTGTATACTTACACAAATTGATAAAAACAGATATATTGCTGTAGAAAATGGATTAGAAACACCTACAAAAGATGAATTGAATTTATTAAAAACTATCCTTAATTTTTAATGGGACTGTCCCATAAGATAGCATTATAAAAAGTTAACAAATAGTTGCACTTTTATGGGACGGCACAAGCTAAGCTAAAGCTAATATAAGCTAAATTAATATAATAAGCTAGCTTAAATAGTTAACAAATTGTAGACACTAAAGCATTTGGTTTAATTGCTAAATTAGTATTTTAGTGTTTGACAAAATCAAAGTGAGGTGAGGTGTTTTTATTTGAAAACAAGACGAATGGTCAGCAAATTAATCTACGATAGTGAAAGATTTTTAAAAATGTCTGTATCTGCAAGAGATTTATATACTTATCTGATATTACATGCAGATGATGATGGTGTTGTAGAAGCAGGTACAGTTCTAAGATTAACAAAAGGAGCTGATGATGATTTAAATTTGTTAATATATAAAAATTTTATAACAATGTTAGATCCTGAAAATAAAGTGGTCTATGTGAATGATTGGCTTTTACATAACACAATACGAGCTGATCGGAAAACAAATAGTGTATATAAGGATTTGTTATTAAAAATTTTACCAGATGTAAAAATGGTAGAGAAAAAACCACGAACGGATAGAATACCAAAATTAGAACAGCATAATGTAGACTCATCTGAACTTGAAAATGAGATTATCATTAAAAATCAAGAAGAAAATATTTTAAATAAAATATTAAATCTTTTTAAGAAATATAGTATTGATGAAAACACATTAAGAATATTTCAAAAGAAATTTGATGATGATTTAATTTTTAAGCAGTTAAAAAATTTAGAGATAGAGATAAAACGAGGTATTAAGATAGAAAATATATCTGCATGGCTTTTTGTAGCCTGTGATAGAAATTATCCCTTAAAAACACAAGAATATAAAAATTTATCCAACGAAAAACACGAAGAAAATAATAATAAATCTCAAAAGCAATTAGAAAAACAGCTAAAATTGTTAGAAAATGAAATAGATTAAAATTAATATAGCACTATTTTTGGTATAAAAAATGTGTATTATTTACACAAATAGGAGCAGTATTTTATGATTGAACCTAATCTTATTAACGATTTACCTGATATGATACAACTGGCTATTATGTCGATTAATAAGCCACCTAAAGCTGTAGCTTTAGAGTTAAATTGCTCTATAAGTGCAATATATCAGGCATTACATGGCAAAAGGACTTTGCCTGCAAAGAAAATGAGAAAATTTGCTGAAAACAATTTTATAGCAGCAGCAAGCATGGCTATGCAGGCAACAGGCTTAAATAGACTGTTTAGATATCGTAAGACGGATAGACATATCCAAGCTCGCCTTTTAGAGTTAAAAATCTATGATAAAAAGGCTGATGAAGCAATGAATAAACTCCCTGAATTACTTTTTAATAAGAATAGTAATAAAGATTTATCTGAATCAGACAAAAAAATTCTCTTACAATCTATAGATGCCATGATAGAAAGAGACAATATTTCTTTGAATTTATTCATGGAGTTAGATATTAAGTTTAATCTTGATTTAGTAAAGAGAATAAAAAAAGCCCGTTTTGATAAATAATCAAAACGAGCATAAATAAAAATAGTTGTAATATAAGTATATACCAAGAAAGGAGTGTATACAATGATAAAAAGAGAAATTCCTAAAAACATTGAAGCAGAAGAAGCTGTTTTAGGGTCTATTTTAATAAATCAAGAAACAATATATGGAGTTTCTGAATTATTAGATATTGAAGATTTTTATAGAAAAAGTCATAGAACGATATTTAAAGTAATGCTTGACCTAAATACCACAAAAAAAGCTATAGATATTATTACATTAACAGATTACCTAACACATATTAGTAAACTTGAAGAAGTTGGTGGTATAGCTTTTATAACATCTTTAGCTAATAAAGTGCCATCTACAGCTAATTTGAAGCACTATATAAATATTGTAAAAGAAAAATCTATGCTTAGAAATATAGTTCATATTGCGGAATATATGGAAAATATGGGCTACGATAGTGAGAGTATAGATACTCCAGAAACGGTTTTAGATAAAGCTGAACAACTACTATCTAAATTAACAAAAAAACTTGTTACAACCAAAGTAAATAATATTAAAGAACAAACTTTAAACGCATATGTAGATATTGAAAATATTATTAATCATAAAGGAGAATTGTTAGGATTAGAAACGGGTTTACAGGATCTAGATAGTTTTTTACAGGGTTTAAAAAATTCTGATTTTATGATTTTAGCTGCTCGACCAAGTATGGGAAAAACAGCATTTGCTTTAAATATAGCTAGTTATCTATCCATAAAAAAAGATACACCTGTAGCATTTTTTTCATTAGAAATGTCATCTAATCAATTAATTCATAGAATTTTTTCTAGTTATGGATTAATTCCTCTGTTTAATTTAAAATCAGGAAATTTAGATGATGCACATACACAAAAATTAATAAAAGTATCCAACAAACTCTCCCAATCAAAACTAATAATAAACGATGAAATATCGAATTTAATGAGTTTGCGCTCAATAGCAAGAAAATTAAAACGAGAAAATGATATTAAGCTTATTATAATAGATTATCTTCAACTACTGGAAGGTACTAGTCGTGAGAATAGAAATCTAGAGATATCTGAAATATCTAGAAGCTTGAAAATTCTTGCTAAAGAATTAGATATTCCTATAATTGCTTTATCACAATTATCTCGTAGTGTAGAATCAAGACAAGTAAAAAAACCTATGTTGAGTGATTTACGCGAATCTGGTTCATTGGAGCAAGATGCTGATATTGTAATGTTTTTATATCGTGAAGATTATTACAATCCTGAAACTGAAAATAAAAATATAACTGATGTGATTGTAGCAAAAAATAGAAATGGACCAACAGGAACTATTCCAGTATATTTCCATAAAGAATATGTAAGATTTCAAGACTTAGCAAAAGATTAATAAGGAGAGTAGATTATATGTGTAAAAAAGCAAAAGTGACTGTAAAACGTGCAGCAGAAATATTAGGTAAATCACAGCAATTTGTTCGAATCGGACTACAAAGAAATATCTTACCATTTGGAGTAGCTATGCAGATGCCAGGTAAAAAAACTTATACCTATCATATATCACCTAAAAAGTTATGCGATTACGCAGGCATAAAAGAAGAAGATTTATAAGTGAGGTTTTTACTATGACAAATCGTATTAATCCTAATCCAAACTACTATTCATTGGCAGCAAAAAAGAGACAAAAGGAAGTTGAAGAAAGAATGGCATTATTGAATAAAATTAAGGAAGACGCCGATAAACATAATATGAGTTATGGAAAATACAAAGAGAAATTAAGAAAACAAGGTTTATTATAATGGAAAAAGTATCCAAAATGAGGAAATTTTTATGAATAAAATTAAAAGAATTATACTAAATTTTATATCTGAAGAAGATGATCTTGTATGTTTTTTTATTTGTTTTCTAGGTAAATGTATAATGATTTGTTCAATTGTTTATATATTTTATTCATCTATTATTGATATATATGAGAGTTATTTAGATTTTAATTTTTCAAAACAAAATATAACTGAGTATTATCAAAAAAATAACACTTATCCTACAGATATTAATCAATTAGACAAAGAAAATTTAGTTACTATAAATGGCGATATGTATATATATAACAAAGATACAGACCATTTAATCGAATATATCCCTGTTATTAGTGAACAAGGAAAAATCATTAATTTTACGGTAAAAATATATGATATCAACTGTAATTTTATTACAAAAAAAAATTATAAAAGTGAGGACCTTAATTCATGAACAAGGTAATATTAGCTGGAAGATTAACAAAAAACCCTGAAATACGTTACACTCAAACAGGAAAAGCTGTAGCAAGCTTTACTTTAGCTGTAAATCGTAGATTTAGTCATAACACCAACCAAGAGCAAACAGCGGATTTTATACCTATCGTTGTTTGGGATAAATTAGCCGAAGTATGTAGTAAATATTTATTTAAGGGTAGTCAGGTTCTAATTGAAGGTCGTATGCAAGTTCGCAACTACGAGGCTCAAGATGGAAGTAAACGTTACGTTACAGAAGTTATAGCTCAAGAACTTGAGTTTATGGGAACAAAACCTATAGCCGTAACTACAGAAAATAAACCACTTTCTACACAAGCTCAAAGTTTTGGTAGTGAAGTACCAGAAGATGAAGAAATACCATTTTAAACATAAAAGGAAGCGATACAATGCTCAACAAAAATACAGTAATTAGTCAAATTATAAACATCTTAGAGAATAAGAAAAATAAAGAATTGAAATCGTATATTACAATGTTTTTATTTAAAGATAATGATACAAATAAGAGTCAATCTGATATTGGTGTACTCTTTGATGGAAATGAAAAAGATATATTAACTATGTATTTTACTTTGACTAAAATTTTAGCAACTCATTTAGATATGGATGTTGATGTTTTTTGTAAAACAACACAAGATATCATTACACGAGGAGAAAATGTTTGTGATATTAATATTTACAAACGTTGTCAAATATAAATCTTGTCCGAATCGGACAACTAAAAGTGAGGTATTTTTATGACCATCAAAGAAATTAGAACATTTGCTAAGGAAAAAGGATTTACTTTGCCAATCAAAGCCACCAAAGAAGTATTAATTCATAGCATTCAACGAAATGAAGGAAATCAAGCTTGTTATGCTAAACAAGCTTGTAATAATAATGTTTGTTTGTGGTTTAAAGATTGTAAAAGAGCTTTTAAAAATAAAAAAGAAAGCCATGAATAAAGCTCATGACTTTCTCCTATTGTTAACTACTAAAATAACAATATATAATACTATTATTTTAGCATATTTTTATAAATTAAGGAAGGTATTTCTATGATAACATATAGTTTTATAAATTTAAAAGGTGGAGTAGGAAAAACTACTATTTCCATAAATACAGCATATATATTAGCCAGTGCTGGAGCAAAAGTTTTATTTATTGATAATGATAAACAAGGAAATGCAAGTTATTTCTTTAATGCTAAAGATAAAGAAATAACATTAGCCGATGTATTTTTAAATCCTGATTTAGATATACAAAAGGCAATTTATCCAGCTAGAAAAATACAAGAAGGTCTTATAGATATACTACCTAGCAATATGACTTTGTTACCGCTAAATATGAAGCATACAGAAATTGATGCTGAAGATAAAACTTTTATTTTGAAAAATGCTTTAAAATCTGTAGAAGATAAATATGACTTTTGCATAATAGACAATGCTCCAGATATTAATTTTACAGTATATAATGCACTAATTGCCACTAATCAAGTAATCATTGTAACTAATCCCGACGATTATGCAAATAGTGGATTAAATGAAATGGATATACAATTTCAAAACGTATTAAAAGATAGACAACTATACGATGAAAGTTATAATGAACATGACCCTCAAAATAACTTTATTTTACGAGGTGCGTTGATGAATAAATACATCACAAACACATATAGCAAAGCTCAGTCTAAATACAAATTTTTCAAAACTAACATAAATCTAGTCAATAACTATGCTTCAAATAAACGTTTATTTGAAGCTATAAACTTGAGAAAAAGTATGATTGAATTATCTCCACGTTCATTATTTGCAAGACAAATGAATAAATTTATAGATGAATTATTATATGATGAATAAAAATCAAATAGAAAAGTTGTCTGATTCGGACAACTTTTCATCTCAACATAATGAGGTGTTTTTATGGCAATAAAAAATATAAACATGGCAAAAGTATTTTCATCGGCAAATACTAAACAATCCTTAAGACTGGTTTGTGATTATATTGATGCCGATGAACTAGAAGTAAATCCAGAAAATGAAATTATTTATGGAAAACTAAACATTGATGATTTAAAAGCTGAAATCATTAGAAGTGGAGGTGTCAAAAATCCTATAGAAGTAATAAAAAAAGACGAAAAACTTATAATTATCTCTGGTCATAGAAGACAATTAGCAACGTTACAAGCTTTTAATGAAGGCAAATTATCTTCTAAAAAAGTACCATATTTCATAAACGACACTATCAAAAGTCTTGATGATGAAAAAATGGCTATTATTGGTAGAAATACCCAAAGGGAAAAAGATTTTAAAACCAGATTTAATGAAATAACTATATTAACAGAAATATTATCCAAAGAAGTCCAAAATGAAAAAGGACGCTTTAGAAAGAATATTGCTGATAGAATAGGTATTTCTGAAGCCGAATTGCAAAGATACTGGGATTATAATAAATTTTGTCCAGAAATAAGAGAAGCTGTTGAAGATGAAAATTCTACACTTACTTTTTCTAAAGCTGCTGAACTTAGAGGGTTAAGTGAAGAAGAACAACAAAAAGCTTTAGAGATAATTAAACAAAAAGATGATATATCTACTAGGGAACTTAGAAATTTAAAAAAATCTATTAAAGAAGGATATAATGTTGAAGATTTAAATGAAGACTACAGTCCTAAACAAGAGGACGGAAAAAAAGATACACCAAAGCCTAAAAATGATAAATTGTCAAAATCAACTAATCAAGATAATATTCCTAACACAGTTACAAACCCTAAAATAAAAACTATAGAGAATAGCATTGAAAATGATAATGAAGATATTGAACTCAGTGCTATAGAAACCTGTTTAAGTGTTTTAAATACTAAGAAAAATGAATTGGATACCTTGTTAAATACTATAAAAGACGACGATAAAGGATTAAAAATGTTAGCAACTATAGATTATTTAGATAAACTTATTGCTAAGTGTGAAAAAGACTTAGATATAAAATTAGAAAGAGGAAATATCAATGAAAATAATAGAGAGGGTGATATTTAAAGCGAAAGCAATTAACAAAATGAATAGTAATCCTATTTATGTAAAAGGGTCTGGCTTTTATCAAAATGATAAAGGTCATGCCTTTATTTATGGTTATGATAACAAGAAAAAATTCCATAAAGTAGAAATTATGATATCTACTTTAAAAGTCTATCATTATTTTGAAGAAGTTTGAGGTGAATTAATATGGAAAAAGTAATTAAAGTCAAAGAAATTGTTCCACCTAAAGACTATCATCAACTAAAAGTATCAATAGCAAATTTACAAAAAGAAAATGATGTGCTAAAAAAACTAGTATCTGAAGGAAATTTTAACGATTTGGAAAATATGGTTACTAGTTGTAAGGTATATTTAGGCACTAAATGTAAAGCTATAGCTTTTGAGTTCAATACTTGCAAATATAGCAAGAAAAACAGGCAAAATTTAATTGATTTAATAGAAGTTTTAGAGACTTCTACCAAACAACTTAAAGAATTATTATGAGTATTGGCGAAAAAATAAAATGGTTAAGAGAACAAAAACTCTTAACGAGAGAAGAATTTGCAGATATCTTATTAGTGAATCCATCTACTATTCATAGATGGGAAAGCGGAACAATGATACCTAGAGAGGCAAACATAATTAAAATCTGTAGATATTTCAAAATTGATAAGAAATTTTTTTATGAATAGAGGTTAATTGAAATGACAATAACAAAATTACAGGATAAATATTTAGCAGAAATAGATAAATTACGTACCATTCTTGATGATGAAAATATAGATAATAACAAATTCTATGTTATAAAAAGCAGTATAAATAAACTGCTAAACATAGAAAAATTAGAATTAATAATGCAAATGAAAAAAGCTGAAGGTAAAATTAGTGATTATATGAATGAAATAAATAATATAAAAAATTTACAACAATTCTTAGAAAATATGACTTCTTCAACAGAAAATATTCAAGAATTATTATTAAAACTAGAAAAGCATATAAGGTGATAAGATATTGTTTTTAAAAAAAGAAATACTAAAAGATAGATTGATTTTATTTTTTGACACAAATACTTATAACAGAATTAATACCAAACAAGAAGAATATATACAAACACATAAGAAAAATCCCTTGATTTATAAGATACGGTATAGGCAATTATGCTTATATCTTGATTTTTACTTAATAAATCAATTTTTGCAAAAAATGCCAGCTAAATATCAAGAGTTTTTAAAACTACGCTATGAGCAAGGATATACTTTAGCTAAAATTTCCTTGTCATTAAACATCAGTAAATCCGGTATAATCGAAATAAATAGAAAGATGATTAACTTCTTGATGAATATAATATTTTATGACATAAAACAATTATTTATGGAAAAACTAACCTATGAGATGTTTATGACACTTTTAAATATGCTTTCTTCTTTAAGGTACAAACTCAAAGAAGAAATTTCTTTTTTGCTTAGAAATAATATATATGTGGACGTTAGCTATGATTATCTAAAAATTTTATATCAAAAAGAAAAATTACTAATAAAAATAAACAATATAATTCTCCAAGAGATAAGTTCAATGAGTGAATTAGAACAGCAAATAATATTTGATAAAAAGCAAAATCCATTTATTAATCTCAATCTAATCGCTGAAAAATACCATATTCCTCTTCACAAAATAAAAAAGATACTTTATTCTTTTAGACAAAAGGTCATAGCTAAAGTTTTAGATTTAGCTGATTAAATGTGTTCGAATCGAACACGTTTTTCAAAAAAGAGTATAATCCAATTATTTTTATCATTTACTATATTTGTGTTCGAATCGAACACATTTGTCATTATAAAAGATAAAAGAGTAGATTGCATATCTATACAACCTACTCTTTTATAAAATTTTATTTATTTAGTTGACGATTAATCTCTATTACTTTATCTAAACTTAATCCTGTTCCACTAGCAACTGTATTTACATCTACACCTAATTTTAAAAATTTGATTGCAGTTTCTAATTTTTCTTCAGCTTTAAAATGCTCTTTCAAAGGATACTGCTTTTTGTAATAACGGCTCATTCATCAGTAGCACCTTCAACTATTCAGGATTTAAAAATTCAACTTTTTTAAACGCATTTTCTTCTGTTCTATTTAATATAAGATTTAAAAATCTTAGAGTTAAATCACTTCTTTTATCATCTCCCATTAACCTTTTAAAGAAATAATCATTCAATCTGTTTAGTGTTCTTCTTTTCATTGTCTGCACCTCTTATTTATTATATCATTATTTATTGTTTATAGATATGATAAGCTAAATGCTTATCATATCTAATTTTATCATTAGACTAAACTTTGCTGTAATCGTTGCAACTTTTTAATTATAGTTTTCTTTTGGAATTGCATTTGCTGATATTTATATTGTTCTTCTATCAATTCTAAAATCTTTAAATCTATTTTTATATTATTTAGTTCATTTATTAATTTTTTTGTATTTATCATTTACTACACCTCTTTTTATATAGTCGTGCTAAAGATTAATTTAGCACGACTTATTTATTTTATTAATATAAAGCAACAAAACCGTTACTACTAAAAGAACCATTTACATTTATCATATAATCTCTACCAATCTTTTCATAGTCTAAATACATCTTTAAATTATCGTCTATATGACCTAAAAATCCTTCATCAACCAAAGTATTACCTAAATCATATTCATCATCAACATCATCATAATAAGTATAATTACCGTCAATAGCTATTTCATAAGCTTCATCAAAATTAGAGTTACAATCAAGTATTGCATTGAAAGTATCAACATCTATAATATCGATAAGTTCTTCAATCTGTTCAGCAATTTTTTTCAATGTATTAATAGATGTATATTCCCCTATTTCTATATTAATATTAGTATCTACATCTGTTATAAAATATTCTTCATAATCGCTATTATCTTTTACACCTATATTACTAAGTTCTTCAATCCAATCTGTATCAGATGTAACATCTACCCACTTACCAACTAAATAACCTTCAACATATTTACCTAAATTTGTTAAATATACTTTTACATAGAAATCTTTCATGATAAAAACCTCGCTTTATTTATGTATTTTCCCTTGCAACTATTTTTTTCGCTTTTCGCACGTCTTTAAATAATGGCAGAAGGGAAAAAAGCAAGGGTAGCGAAGCTATACATTTCACCCTTGCCTTTTTGGAATGAATGCCATTATAGTGCAAGCAGAAAAGCGACAAAAAGTTATTTTATCATTGTTTTAAATTTAATCCGCAGGATTATTTTTTATCGCTTGATGTGCATAAAAAAAACAGCAGACTATAAACTAAGTTATAATCTGCTGATATAATCTAGGCGATACACTTTAATTTTGTATCTTGTTTCATATACACGTCATCTGTTGCTACTTTTAACTTTGCTATTTGAGCAAATTCTATAACTAAATCATTTAATAAATTATCCCTAAACACAGGAACATTTCTATATAATTTAGCTTGTACAATGCTATCTTGATTAATTTCTAACAACACTTTAGGCTTTCCACTATTATCAGATATAACCACTAATTGAAGCCTATTATTTATTCTATCTTTGTAGCCAGCCGAACAATTTTTCATCTGTTTAGCTATATATTTAAGCTTACTATACTTATTTATACAACTACATTGAAATTTAGTATTCATCATATAAATATTAAACCTATTGATAATGTTTTTTGATATATGAAATCTTATTTCTTGTTCGGCTTGTTTAGCAACCTCTATAGAAAGCCAATCATGAGCCTTACTAAAGGGAATTTTATGTCTGATAAAGTTTTTCTTTATCTTATTATTAGCACTGTACCATAAATTCATTATATCAATTAATTCTTGTTTATTTTCTAATAATTTTGTGGGGTGTAATTGAGGATAAATTTTCAATACAAATAGATTATAAAAATCACAAATAGCTTCGATTTTTCTAGGTAAAGACGAAAAATTATACATAAAATCCATGTAAGTCAATGAGTTTAACCAGCTTTTATAATAGCTAAATAAGAAATTTGCAATATTGATATTTTTAATTTTATATATCAATTTAAGTAAAAATATATTATCATAGGAAAAATTCTTTAAAACAGTTTTTGTATATGGCAAAGATAAATATTCAAAACAAGCTCTATGGTAAGATATATTCTTTGTTACCATTAGTATATAGATACTTTTTTCAAAATTAACATCTACAAAGTTATCTAAAAGCAAACTCTTATTACGTAAAAAATTACGATTGTAGATAATATTCTCACTATCCCAAAATCTTACCTTGTGGGCTAAATTTAATACATTAGCAAAGAGTTTATGCTTTAAATCCACATTATCAACATACAATGATTTTTTAGTATAATTATGGATTATATTTTCTTTTTTCTGAATTGTATCTCTTAGTATCTTTAAAAGACTATTTAAACTTAAACCAGATTTTATATTATGTCTTATATGAAAGAACCATAACGCTGAATGTTCTCTTAACTGTTCATAATCTGTAATATATCCTATTTCTCTTTTCTCAATTAGTTTATTATCTTTGGACTTTTCCCAGATTACATCACTATTTTTTATATCAAATGTAAAAACTTCTTTTATATCATAGACATTAGGATAGCTTTGAATATCTTTTATTTGTATTGCTGTATAACAGATTTTCAATTTAATCTTAGTTTTCATCTCTAAAATTTTAAAAACTGTAACATAAGGCAAATAACTATCATATGCACCACTAAACATTATTTCACTCTTTTTATAATGTCTACCGCATATAGGACAAGATATTTCTTCTATAGCTTCATAATGGCACATAGAATTAAACTGAAATACACTACTACAATATCTACATACAGCACTATCTTTATTAATAAAAATACCAGCTACTCCATTATTATGATAATTATAATACTTTTCTCTTGAACCTATTTTAGTTTCTGCAATAATTTTCATATACGATACCACCTTTTTAGTGAGAGGAGATAACTCCTCTCATTTATTTTTTATCAATCTGTTTGTTTTTTGTAGAACACAATTCAAAACTATTTAAGATAATTTGTGTATAATATTTTTTCTTACCTTCTTTATCTGTGTATTCACTGATATTGATATTCCCTTCAATCTGCATTTTATCGCCTTTTTGTATACCTAAATCTCCCATTATTTCAGCAAGCCTACCAAACACTACTACATTATAGTATTGAGCTTTCTTTTCTTTAGTTTTTCTATCAAATATATTTTCAGCAAAAGGAAATTTCAAAATACATATCCCTTTGGGGCTATAATCTATTTCAAAATCTTTAGCAACTCGTCCTACGCCATATATTTTCATTGTTTTTCCTCCACTTCTTCAAATAATGAAAATTCATCTTTATTTTCTTTTGTACAATTAGATTTAGTATTATCTTTTTCTACTATCTTAGTCGGTTTATTCAATTCATCTAAAACTGATTGATACTTATTTATCAATTTTTCTATATGATTTAATGCTTTTATCTGTGATTGCAAATATGCTTTTACAACATTATTATTTTCTGCATTAGGTTGACTATTATCATAAAGTATTAACCTATACATATCTTCAAATATTTTATTTTCCATAGAAATCATTCGTTGTAATTGCATTACATCAATTTTAGAAATATCACTATCTATGGTATTTATATCTAACATTATTTTATTTCTCCTTTTGTAGATATAGAAGGTTATACCTTCTATATCTACATCTAATATTAAAATGGTATAAATTTTGCACAAGGTTCTTGTTTTATAAATTTAATATGTTCATATTTTAAATTTTCTATATATGCTTCTATTACTGTTGCTTCTTCTTCATTAAAACCTACTGCAATTATTCCCTCTGGTGTTTCTATGTCTTTTTGAACTAATACATCTCCACATAAAACTTCTTCATGCTGTTTATATCCAAATAATACTGAAGCTTTTTTATTAATAGCTTTATCTGTAAATAAAAATTCATCATCAAATACTAGACTTATATTTAAATTTAACTCATCTAGTTTTAATCCTTTTATGTCTATATAATCACAGTTTAAAATATCAGTATATTCATTTACAGACATTTTCTTATCAGTAATTATACGTTTTAATTCTCCATTAGATTTCAATAAAATATTTACTTGTTTCATATTTATCTTCCTTTCTAAGCGACTTTTTTTGTCGCTTTTCGCACGTTTTTATAACAATGAAAAAAGCTATTACAAGGACAGCTTTACGCTGCAACGTTTATCCTTGTAATAGCTTTTGTAATTGTTATAATTAAGCGAAAGAAAAGCAATATATTCTATATATCATTGTTCTATTTTTAAAATATTATTTTCATTTAATAAGTATTTTACAAATATAGTATATTCTATAAAAACTGATGAGTAACTAACTGGTAGTAAACAAAACTATCATTATAGCCTTATTTATCAAGATATATATTTACCAAGTGTTGTATTTGAATTGATTTAAGACTACAATAGGGATTTCATCTGCTTCTATTTAACTTTAACAAGTGTTGTATTTGAATTTGATAATTTCTTTTAAACGAGCGTTTTCATCAAATTTAACTTTAACAAGTGTTGTATTTGAATCTATGTCTAAAAGCTTCACCATTTGGACTTGCTAATGATTTAACTTTAACAAGTGTTGTATTTGAATCTACTCGAAGATGAAGCATATAGAAGGGCAGTAAAGATTTAACTTTAACAAGTGTTGTATTTGAATTTAAATACTTTTACAAAATTTGATTTTTCAGTGTCATTTAACTTTAACAAGTGTTGTATTTGAATGACTTTTATGAAAATCAATCCTTTTCTATTATAAAATTTAACTTTAACAAGTGTTATATTTGAATTCCATATAATAAACTTGTATTTCACGGATAGTTCTAATTTAACTTTAACAAGTGTTGTATCTAAATCTTATTATTAAAAAATTATAAAAGGCTTTTAATAGATTTTGTCTTCTATTAAAAGCCTTTTTTTATTTAGAATTATTTTTCAATTCCTCTAAAAATTTCTTATCATCTTTGCTTAATTCTACTTTTTCAAGTAAGTCTGGTCTATTTGTATACGTAACACGCAAAGATTCTTGTCGACGCCATTTTGCTATTTTAGCATGGTCTCCTGAAAGTAGTACATCAGGTACGCTAAGACCTCTATACTCACGTGGTTTTGTATATTGTGGATATTCTAAAAGCCCATTATAAAAAGAATCTGTTGGCGCAGACTCTCCAGAACCTAATACGCCTGGAAGCATTCTTGATACAGCATCAATTACCACCATAGCTGGAAGTTCTCCACCTGTTAATACATAATCGCCAATAGAAATTACTTCATCAGCTAAATTTTGTACCACACGATTATCAAAGCCTTCATAATGACCACAGATAAATATTAACTGATCAAAATTAGCAAGTTCTTTTGCTTTTTCTTGAGTGAATACTTTTCCAGTAGGACACATCAATATAACCTTGCTATTTTCAATTTGCGTCTTAGATTTAACGTCTTCTACAGCTCTAAATAATGGCTCTGGCTTCATCACCATGCCAGCGCCACCACCATAAGCTGTATCATCAACTTGATTATGCTTATTAAAAGCAAAATCACGAGGATTTGTTATTTGTATATCTAAAATATTTTTTTCAATCGCTCTTTTAGTAATACTACAACCAAAAACTCCGCCAAACATCTCAGGAAATAAAGATAATATATCTATTCTCATAATTACACTTCCTGATTTTCATCCCAAATTACTTTCATAAATCCATCTTCAACATTTATTTCAGTAACTACTTTCTTTAATGCTGGAATTAAAATTTGTCTGCCATCTTTAGCTTTAGTAATATATACATCATTGCTACCAGTTTTCAAAATTTCTGTTATTTTACCTAAAACAACATCATCTTGATTGATTACTTGAAGTCCGATTATATCAAAAGCATAATATTCTCCATCTTCAAGTGGTGGCACATCACTGCGATTTATTTTCAATAATTTATTCGTAAAACGTGCTACTTCTTCACGAGAATTAACACCTTCTACTTTCATAACTACAAAATTCCCCTGATAGCGAGTAGAAATAATATTTATTTCTTTATCGTCTACATATGCTTTTTTTATAGTATTAAATCTATCCGGAAAATCTGTTAAAGGATATACTTTCATATCGCCTCTAACACCATGAGCTGCACCGATTTTACCAATAATAATCTTTTTATTAGTTACGGATTTCAATGATTTTTTCATCCTCTACGATAATTTCAGTATTCATAACAGCTGGCATTTTATCGCCAACTTTTACATTAAATACATGTTGCATAGTACCTTGAATAATTTCAGCACCTAAACCTAAATGTTTCATATCAGCAATATCTTGTTCAATTTTAGCTTTTAATTTTAAACCTTTAGCTTTGTCTACTTCCATTTTTTGAACAATTGCTCCAACTTGTTGAATATTATCTTCAGCATGTTCTTCTAAAAATTTTTTCTTTTGAATGTCGATTTTAGATAATTTTAAATCTACTTCTGCTAATTGTTTTTCCATTTTATCTAACATTTTAGCTCTAAATTTTTCAGTAACTTTTACTTTAATTGTTACTGGACATTGTAAAGAAATGCTTTCCATAATTATAACCTCACTTTAATTATTTCATTAATCTCATGATATATACTATCATATATATATTATAATGAAAAGATTTTGGATAAAGAGAAAGCCGAAAGTCATAATCGACCTTCGGCTATTTTTATTGCAATTATTCGATGATATCAACTGTAACTTTTTTATTTTCACAGGAAGCTGCAGCTTTCACTACAGTTCTCATGGCTTTGGCTATACGACCTTGTTTGCCAATGACTTTTCCCATGTCAGCTGAAGCTACACGCAATTTTAACAAAACATGATTACCGTCAACGATTTCATCAACAGTAACTTGTTCTGGATAATCAACGAGTGATTTTGCTATTACTTCAACAAGTTCCTTCATCTATTTGCCTCTTTCTTATTTCTTAGCATGTTTAGCTGCATCAAATTTAGTCATGATACCTTTTTTGCTAAGTAAAGATTTAACTGTATCTGTAGGCTGAGCACCTTTGAGCATCCAGTCTAAAGTTTTTTCTTCATCAATATTGATAATAGCAGGTTCTTTTGTGGAATCATAGTTACCTAAGATTTCGATGAAACGACCATCACGTGGAGCACGAGAATCTGCTACAACGATACGATAGAATGGACGTTTTTTAGCACCCATACGATTTAAACGAATTTTAACTGCCAATGTTTTCACCTCCTTAAAGTGATTAAGTTATATTATAGAAGGTTTATCTAAAGAAAGGAAGTTTAAAACCGCCTTTTCCTTTTTTACCTTTCTTATTTAACTGTTTCATATTAGACATTTTCTTCATCATTTTTTTCATTTCATCAAATTGCTTTAAGAGCTTATTGACTTCCTGAACTTTTGTTCCACTACCCATAGCGATACGCTTACGGCGAGAACCATTGATGATTTTTGTATTTCTTTTTTCTTCTGGTGTCATGGCTCTAATAATAGCTTCGATATGTTTGATTTCTTTACCATTCATATCGATATCCACATCACCGAGTTTTTTCTTAAGTCCACCCATACCAGGTATCATACCTAAGATATTTTCAAAAGAGCCAAGCTTTCTTACTTGATTTAATTGAGATAAGAAATCATCTAATGTAAATTCATTTTTGCGGAAAGCTTTTTCCATTTTTTTTGCTTCTTCTGCATCAAAAGCAGTCTGTGCTTTTTCAATTAAAGTAAGCACATCACCCATACCTAAGATACGAGAAGCCATTCTATCTGGATAAAATGGTTCTAAGGCTTCTAATTTTTCACCAGCACCCACAAATTTAATAGGGCAACCTGTAACAGCCTTAACAGAAAGTGCCGCACCACCACGAGCATCCCCGTCCATTTTAGTTAAGATAACACCATCTAAGCCTAAATCATTATTGAAGCTTTCTGCTACATTAACTGCATCTTGACCAGTCATAGCATCAACTACTAATAAGATTTCATGCGGTTTTACATCTTCTTTTATAGATTTCAACTCTTGCATGAGGTTTTCATCTATATGAAGTCGTCCTGCTGTATCGATGATTACAATATCATTAGCATGAGATTTTGCATAATCTATTGCTTCATTAGCGATACGCACAGCATCTTTACAATCTTCTTTAGCAAATACTGGAATATCAATTTGACTACCGAGTACTTGTAATTGTTTGATAGCTGCTGGACGATAGATATCTGCTGCAACCATCAATGGGTGTTTGCCTTGCTTTTTAAACATCAAACCAAGTTTACCAGCAGATGTTGTTTTACCTGCCCCTTGAAGACCTACCATCATGATGATTGTAGGAGCTTTTGGTGAAATGTTTATATGACTTTGAGTCTGCCCCATCAATGCTGTTAACTCTTCGTTAACAATTTTAATAACAGCTTGTGCAGGTGTCAAGGACTCTAAAACTTCTTGTCCTACTGCACGTTCTTTTATTTTTTTAATAAAATCTTTAACTACTTTAAAGTTTACATCGGCTTCTAATAAAGCTATGCGAATTTCTCGCATGGTAGCATTAACATCATCAGCTGTTAATTTACCATGACCACGCAATTTTTTAAAAGTCTCTTGCAAACGATCAGCTAAATTTTCAAAAATCAAATTTATGCCTCCTTGCTATCATTTGTTAACACAGAAATACGTCTTATTATATTATTAAGCCTGTTATCTTCTGATTCCTGCTTTAATGCTAATAAATCAGATAAAATTGACAAAAGCTCTGTTTTTTCTTTTGTCGAACGGGCTGCCAAACCTAATTTATCTTCATATTGCTGCATGATTTGCTCACTGCGATGCAACATGTCATAAACAGCTTGACGTGAAATTCCTAACTCTGTACTTATCTCTGATAGTGAAAAATCTTCAAATAAGTGCATTTGTAGACAACGTTTCTGTTTGTCAGTTAGCAAAGCCCCATAAATATCAAATAAAGCGCTCATGTGCAAAAACTTTTCTAACATTTAAACCACCTGAGCTTTCATTATTCATCAAATTTAATTATGTCCTACGACTTTGACTATTATATATGACAAAAAATAACCTGTCAAGTATTTTTACTTGTCAGGTTATAAATTTTATTATTTATTTTTATCTGCTCAAAACTTCTTGATTTACCATTACTTTTGCTGATGTAGTTTCTTTCTCAACTATTTTAATTGGCTGTTTATCCACAACACTGATAATCAAAAAGCTGATTATACAAATAATCCATTCAAAATAAATTACATGTGGCAATACATGTATCTGAGGTACAAATTGCCATAAAACTAACCCTATCAAACCTACAACAGTAGTGTAAAATGCTGAATTTTTACGACAAAGACTAGGCGCAAATACAGTAAATAAAAATACTACAGTGAAGGCAGTAGTCAAACTTAAACCAATCATCATAGTTTTTAAAATTCCCACTGCATTAAATGCTAACCATAAAGTAGCAAGACCTACTAACAATATAACTAAACGATTTACTTGCAAAAATTTTGCAGTTGTTACTTGTGGATTGATAAAACGTTTATAAATATCTTGAGAAATAAGTGTGCCTGCACCTAATAATATTGTACAAGCAGTGGAAACATCTGCTGCCCATAATGCTGCAAGTGTTATTCCTGAAACTACAGGATCTAAGCTCATAATGATTTGAGGAAGTGCCATAGTTGGATTAATATCTGGATATTGAACTTTAGCTGCTAAACCTAAAATAGCTGATAAAAAGCCAATTGGAAAAATCAATGCTCCACCTAAAATAAAGCCTTTTTTTGCTGTTTTAGCATCTTTTGCACCGCAGGCAATCTGTACAGTTCCTTGCAATGTAAGTGCTTGAGATATCATAATTAAAATCCAACCCAATACCACAGCTAAGCCTAAGCCACCAATAGGACTAAACCAAGAAAAATCAACTACAGGTAAATTATTATTAATATTTACAAGACCACCATTATTATCTACGACAGAAATAGTTGAATATAAAATTCCTAAATAAATTAAGCTAACACTTATCATATTAGACATACCAGAAGACCACAATCCACCCACAACAGTGATACCGATGAAAACTATAGCACTCATTATCATACCTGTTTTCATAGAAAATATATCTGGCATAAGTGTTGATAAAATTGCCCCGCCTGCTACATATTGAAGTGAAGTAATACAAATAAGAATAATTGCTAAACCAATTGCACTTATAAGACGACCTTTTTTATCATAATAACGTTCAAATAATTCTGGTATCGTAGAGCAACCCATTTGTCTATATTTTCCTGCGGCTAAAATTCCCATAACCACAGCACCGATTGCCCATGCTCCATTGTACCAACCAGCTGCAATTCCTACCTGTGTTGCATTTTCTGCCACACCAACAGTAGAAGCAGCACCTACAGCAAGACCTGTTACATTAAAAGCAATAAGTGATGTAGACAATTTTCTTCCTGCAAATAAATACTCCATAGGATTTTTATTAGCGCGATGTTTTACATAAAAAGATATTGCAAATAATAATACTACATATAGACAGACTATCATTAATTGAATAGACATAGTTTTCATCCTTTCTTATGATGTTAATCAAAATTTTTACTTTCACATCAATCTTTAAATTACTGCAGATTAAATTTTAATTTGTCAAAAACTTAAGTATTATTATCAGCTGATATAAGTTTAAAATAAATTCATCTAACTAAAAAAGCATACAAAAAAGCTCGCCCCTATATAGGGACGAGCTGTTATAACCCGTGGTACCACCCAATTTGCTTTTTTAGCCACTCATTCAGATACTAACATATCCTAGCCCATGATAACGGAGGCACTCCGACAAAACTTACTTAATTAATCCCAATTATCATAATTGTTCAGCCTTGCAACTCTAAGGTGTATTTCAATTTAATTCACTACTATGTCCCACCAAACCATAGCTCTCTGCAAGCTTCATAAATCTACTTTTCCTCTTCACTGTTTTTATCTGTCTATTACTATAACAATAAAATTTATATTTGTCAATGATTATTTATTGTAAACTTGTAAATTAAATGTGTAGTTGTAAATTTATTTTAATTTACTGCTCACTAACTCATGTGTGCGGAAAAAATTATATATAGATTTTGCTATTTGCTCGCTAATTCCTGGTACCGCCATCAATTCATCAACTGAAGCATTTTTTATATTTTGTATCGTTTCAAAATGGTCAAATAAACTTTTCCTTCGCTTAGCACCAATTCCAGAAATATTATCTAATATAGATATTTTATTGCGTTTTGTTCTAAGTTTACGATGATAAGTAATAGCAAAGCGATGAGCCTCATCTCTTATACTTTGCACCAAATATAAAGCATCTGAATGACGTGGCAAAATAACAGGCTCTGATGATTGTTCTGTAAAAATATATTCAAATTGCTTAGCAAGCCCTACTACAGGGACGCTATAATGACCTGCTCCACGAATAATTTCCAAAGCTGAGCTCAATTGACCTTTACCGCCATCAATGATTATCAAATCTGGTAAATCATTTTTATCAATGCCTATATATCTGCGAGTAGTTACTTCCCTCATCGACATAAAATCATCTGGTTTTCCTTCAGTAGAATTTATCTTAAATCTGCGATAAGAATTTTTATCTGGCTTGCCATCTTGAAATACCACCATAGAAGCTACTGTTTCTGAACCTTGAATATGTGATATATCAAAACATTCCATACGCATTGGTGGCTTAGGTAAACTTAAATATTTTTGTAAATCATAGACAGCACCTAAACTACGAGCCTTCATATCTTTTAATTTTTGCTCTTGCTCTAATAAATATTTTTCTGCATTTTCTTTTGCCATCATCAAAATATCTTTTTTCACACCACGTTTAGGCAATAAAATTTTTGTCTTTTTCTTCTTTTCTGCCCAAAGCCATTCTTGCAATAATTCTATTTCTGCTATCTCTTCTGGTATTAATATTTCTTTAGGAATATCCACCGCATCATTATAATATTGTTTCAAAAAAGCTGTTATCAAATTTTTTTCATCATCATCTTCATCATTTAATAAAAATTGATTGCGACCTAACATTTTACCATTACGAATAAAAAATATCTCTATACAAATTCCATAATTAGCTCTAGCGATACCGATAGCATCTATATCACCATCATCTAATAATATCTTTTGTTTTTCCATTATCTTGCGCACAGCTAATAATTGGTCTCTCAATCTAGCAGCTTTCTCAAAATCTAAATTCTGTGCTGCCATCTGCATTTTTTTCGCCAAATTTTGCTCTACAACTTCACTTTTACCTTCTAAAAATAAACATACACCATCTACCATATCTTTATAAGTATCTTCATCAATATAATTAGCACAAGGAGCTAAACATCTTTTTATATGATATTCTAAACAAGGTCTATCTGCTAAATACTTGCAAGTTCGCAAAGGAAATAATTTACGCAATAAATTTAAAGTTTCCTTCATTGCTGTAGAACTTGTATATGGACCAAAATATCTTGAGCCATCTTTGATAAGGCGACGAGTAGTTATTATTCTTGGATATTTTTCATTTAAAGTAATCTTTAAATAAGGATAAGTCTTATCATCACGAAGCATAATATTATATTTAGGATGATGTTTTTTTATCAAATTACATTCTAAAATCAATGCTTCTAATTCATTATCTGTAACTATTGTTTCAAAATCTTCTATATGTGACACCATAGCAATTGTTTTTGCTGAATGATTTCTACTCGATTGAAAATATTGTCGCACACGATTTTTTAAATTAATCGCTTTACCTACATATATAATCTGTTTTTGCTTATTTTTCATCAAATAAACACCTGATTTTGTAGGCAATAATTTTAATTTTTCTTGTAATGTTTCCTTAATCATCATTTTATATTCTCTTTAATCTAATTATATTTATATTAAAACTCATTGCATTTTTAATTTTAAAGCCAAAATACCCAAATATTCACGAATAGCCATACAAGATGTATTTAAACTACCATTATTAGGTAAAAAATTAAAAATACTAAAGACTAACTCATCACTCATTTGATAATCTGCTACATATGGCGTAGCTTCAATTCCTTCACGTGCAAATATTTCCATTGCTCTTGGTAAGTGAAAACCAGATGTGATAACTAATGGCTTAGTAAAATTATATTCTTCCATTATAACCTTACTATTTTGCACATTTTCCACTGTGTTTCTGCTCTGATTTTCTAATATCAAAGCTTGCGAATTTACGCCCATACCTTCAAATATACGCTTTTCAATATCAGCTTCTCGTCCTGTATCTTCAAACACCTTTCCGCCAGATAAAATAATAGGAATATCCAATTCTTTTTGCAATCTCATAACTGTAATCATGCGATTAGCTACATATCCTGAAACTTGCCCTTCGCCATCAATATCTGCTACATTTATCGCACCGCCACCTAGCATAATTATCACATCATCTTTATCTTGCTTTAACTGTTCAATAGTTTTATTTTGATAAAAATTCTCCAATGGCTTAACTAAATGATAAGCTATAAAATTTGTAGATAACAAATAAAACAATAAAGTAATCACTGTTAAAATATATTTGCCTTTAAATTTCTTCCAATACAAATAAATATTGAATAAAATCAGAAGTGATATAATTCCTCCCGGTGGAATTATAAAAGCATAAAAAATCTTGACTAAATAAAGCATAAATATACCTCCTATAACGTACTTTTTCCCCTAAAAATTATAAATATAACAAAATCATCGTTAATTTCTTCATTAATTTTCATTGTAAAAATATCTATTATTTGTTATAACAGTATATAAGGAGGGGATTATCATCGAAATTTCTCTAGAAACAATTCAACAGACAGACGAATTAGTTCATCAACTATATCAAACAACACGTGCTATGTCAAAAAGTGTAAACCATGCATTATACAGTACAAATATCTATGGTTCTGAATGGACTATCTTAAAAACAATTCACGATCAAGGCACTATGACACAGACAGCACTTGCTAACTATTTAAATATTGAACCTGCTGCAATCTCTAAAACAATTCGTCAGCTGATGAAAAAAAATCTTATCATGCGTCAAAGTGGTGAGGATAAACGTGAAAAATATATTTATCTCACACCATTGGCGATTGAACAATATAATGAATGGTTTGAAGTTATCGCTCAAAATTGTCGCCGAGTATTAGAAGCTGTCAATGTAGAAGAACAAAAAATACTGATGGACTTATTGAGCAAAATAAAAAATAAAGTCAATGATGACATTTAACTTCTAAAACATAATTATCATAAATAGTGTAAATAATAAAGAAGGGCATTATCTTATAAAAGTTAATGCCCTTTTTATTTATCATTTTGTAGCTGCGCGAATAATTGATTGTGCAACTTCTTTTATTGTTTTTCGTTTTGCCATACTATATTTTTGTATTCTACGATAAGCTTCACTTTCAGATAAATTATAAGCATCCATCAAAATACCTTTTGCTCTATCTAATAATTTTCTCATTTCTAGTGAATTTTTTATATCATCTAATTCACTTTCTAATTGTTTAATCTCATTAAATCTAGATAGTGCAATTTCTATTGCTGGAAACAAATTACTTGGCTTTATTGGTTTTACCAAATAAGCTAAAACACCTGAATTCTTAGCTTTTTCTACAATGTCTTTTTGGCTAAAAGCTGTAAGCAAAATAACAGGAGCTAATTTTTGGTCAGAAATTCTCTTTGCAGCTGTAATCCCATCCATTTCTGGCATTTTTATATCCATAATCACTAAATCAGGTTTTAATCGCTGCGTTAATTCTATAGCTTTTAATCCATTAAAACATTCTCCAACGACTTCATGCCCAGCTTCTTCTAACATTTCTTTCAAATCCATGCGAATGATTGATTCATTATCAGCAATCACAATTTTTAACTTAGACATCAACTTCACTCTCCATTAAAAATTTATAGGGAATAGCTATCTTGGCATGAACCCCATTATCATTATATAAGTCAAAAGAACCATTCATATCTCCTTCAATTAAGGTTCTCACAATTTGAAGTCCTAAAGATTTTGTCGGTAAATCAAAAAATTTCTCTGGTAAACCATTACCATTGTCATACAATTCTATTATATAGGCTTCATCACTTTGACTTATTTTAAGACCAATTTTACCATAATTTCTGCCTAAAAATCCATGCTCAATTGAATTTAAAATCAATTCATTTATGATCAAAGCTAAATTACTAGCTTGTTTTGATGGTAAAATTATTGTCTCTCCAATGAATTCTGTCTCCAATTTAAAATGACTATCTAACATATTTTGCTGGATTAATTGCAAAATATTTTTTGTTACTTCCATTACATCTATATTTTCATCACCTTGTTGTGATAAAAATTCATGCACAACTGATATACTTAAAATACGATTTACACTTTCCTTTAAAGCCTCTTTTACTTCCATTGAATTTGAACGTCTAGCTTGTAATCTAAGTAAACTAGCAATAGTTTGCAAATTATTTTTTACGCGATGATGAATTTCTTGTATCACTGCTGATTTTATTTTTAATTCTTTATCCTTTTTTCTAATTTCAGTAACATCAGATAAAATCACTATACGTGTCAATAAATTGCCTGCTTCATTGATTGGAATGTCTCTTCTAATCAATACTAAATTACCCACTTCAATTTCTTTTTCATAAGGACATCTAGGCAAAATAGTTTCTTTTCTAATATGCAAAGTCAACTGTCTATCAAAAAGATGACAACCCAACAAATTACTAACACCTAAAACGTGATATATTCTTGATGCTACCATATTAGCAAAAATAATGCGTTCATTTTTATCTGTAATGATAATCCCATCACGTGAAGAAATCGCTCTATACATTTTATTATCTGCTTTTTTAGGCGCATTTTCCAAAATAATAAAGGCAGTCTTCAAAAGACGAGTAAAACCTCTTGTTTGTGTATCTTCATAATTTATCTCAAAACAAATAACAGCTATTACTTCATAATCAACGACAATCGGTATAGTATACATTTGATAAAATTTACCAAAATCCAATTCTCTTTGACCTTCATATTTTGATTTAAATTTAATAGTTTTATCAATTAAAGGCTCTTGTACTTTAGGAATTTCCTTCCCTATCAATGATTGTTTTATAGGATTATACGTAGTATGTGGTTCAAATTCAGAAACAACAGTGAAATAATTTTCTTTTTTGGAAAATGTATACATAGCTACATGTGCATGTACCAAATCAGAAACTAAAGGTAATACTGTATTAATTCTTTGTAAAAAATTAGCTTTCATAGCGGATAAATTAGTAAATTGTCTACAATTATTCAAAAAAGACATTATTTTTCACTTCACTTTCTTTAATTTATACTTTTATTTATTTTTATAAAGAAAAAAGGAGACCTATCGTCTCCTTTGTATTAAATTAAATTATGTTTAATTTAATTTATGTAATTATAAAACTCTACGTGCTCCAATATAGCAAGATGCCCAATAAGAACTACTTAAAGAATCGACAACTACTCCACGGCTAGAAGAAGCATTAATAAAATTACCATCACCCATATAGATACCTACATGAGATGCTCCATAAGTATAAGTAGAGAAAAATACTAAATCACCAGGCATAAGGTTATCATAAGATACCGGTGTACCTATTTCAAATTGTACATCTGCTGTACGTGGAAGAGAAATACCAGCTGTAGCAAAAACATAACGCGTAAAACCAGAACAATCAAAACCGCTTGGAGTTGTACCACCAAATACATATGGCACGCCAATATAATTCAAAGATGAATTAATGATACGTTTTGCAATGTAATTAGAACTACGGCTTACTACAGGCATGTTACGTCCCATCAATGTTTGATATGTCATAGCGCCAACTAAACCATCATTATCCAAACCATTAGCTGATTGGAATGCTGCCACTGCAGCTTGTGTAGCTGGACCGAAATCTCCATCTGCTGTTACATCATAACCCTGACTTGCCAATGCTGCTTGAATTTCAGCGATTTCTGCACCTTGGTCTCCTAAACGGAAAGAAGATGCGCTAGCAATAGCACTCATACAGATCAAACATAAAGATAAAACTAAAACACGGACAACTTTACTCAAAAAAAAGACTCCTCTCAAAATCGCCTACGAGGTTAGCTGACGGGTTAGGACAGAGAAGGAAAGACTATCCATCTAAAATTTCAGTAAATTCTACCAAAATAAATTAGATTCACCCCAAAAAATTGGTTCTCCCGCTCCTGAGCTGGATTCGGCTTTCTATTTTTATTTTTTTATTACGCTCATAATCTATATTTTACACTATTTTATTAAAAACCTCAACCTATAATCAATAATTTTTATCATTTAGTTTAGTTCCTATATAATAACTAAACTAATTTCAATTGTTTTCATTATACTTAAGAAATTTTTTATTTAATTAAACAAAAGACATTGACATTTTGTCTAAATAGTGATACATTCTTAATTAGAAGTTAGCACTCACTATTATAGAGTGCTAACAATAGGGGTGAAAGAAATGCTAGATGAAAGAAAGCAACGCATTCTCCGAGCCATTGTAGATGACTATATATCTACTGCAGAGCCAATAGGCTCCCGAACAATTGCTAAGAAATATAGTTTGGGAATTAGCCCTGCGACAATTCGTAATGAAATGGCAGATTTAGAGACACTTGGTTATATCAAGCATCTCCATACCTCATCTGGGCGTATCCCCTCATCAAAAGGTTATCGTTTTTATGTTGATGACTTATTAACATTAGAACAAATGTCGGAGAATGAGATATCTCTTATCAATAATTGGTATGCTACTAAAGTACGTTCTGTTGAAGAAATTTTCCGTGAAACTTCACGTATAATCTCTCAATTGACAAAAAATGTATCTTTAGTTTTAGCTCCACAATTAACGCAAACAGCTTTTCAGTATTTGCGATTTTTACCACTTAATGAACATCAAGTAATAGCTGTCATCATGACAGATGCTGGTTTTATTGATAACAAAATTATCGATATTCCAAGTGGTGTTTCTTTTAAGGATTTTGATAATATCGCTAGTATCTTTAATCATTATCTCAAAGGTAAGCGTCTATCAGATATTAGTATGGCATCAATTCGCAAAATTCGTGGTGAAACTGTTAATTCCACAGTTTTCAATGCTATCATTAATATTATAGATGAAGCATTAGCCAAAGATAAGCAAGAACGACTTTATCTAGGTGGTGCAAGAGAATTAATGGAACAGCCTGAATTCCATAATATAGATAAAGTAAAAAAACTATTATCTATGTTTGAAGAAAAACAACTTTTATATGATATTTTACATGCACAAAAAGATGAAAGTTTAGCTGTTACCATTGGTCAAGAAAACAAATATAATGATATTAAAGATTGCAGTATTATCAGTGCCACATATCATTTAGATGGTAAACCAATTGCCACATTAGCTGTTTTAGGTCCAACACGTATGGATTATGGCAAAATAATTTCTTTATTAAAATTTATGAATGCTAATCTTGCTGATATTTTCCATAGATTTCATTTGTAATCTATAAAGATTAAACTATTTATTATTAACTAAGAAGGTGGTTGATTCATGGCTACTCCAGAAGAAACTAAAGAAACTATGCAGACTGAAACTACTTCTGATAACGAAGTTAAAGAAACAGTAGAAGAAACTACTAATGAGACTGCTGTAGAAAATGATGAAGCAACTTTTGATACAATAAAAAAAGAACTTGAAGCTCAAAAAGAATTATTACAGCAAAGCGAAGACCACTATAAAAGATTGCAAGCTGATTTTGCAAACTTCCGTCGTCGCAATGAAAAAGAACGTGAAGAATTATCTAGTGTAGTACTTCAAGGATTAATTAAAGATTTATTACCCATCATTGATAATTTTGAACGTGCTTTAGCTGTTGAAGGAGCTGCTGGTACTCCTCTTCATGATGGAATTTCCATGGTTTACAACCAATTAATGGAATCTTTGAAGAAAAATGGTCTTGAAGTTATTAAAGCTGCTGGTGAAAAATTTGATCCTAATTTCCATCAAGCTGTAATGCGCGTTCAAGACCCTGAAAAAGAAGATGATACCATCGAAGAAGAATTCCAAAAAGGTTATATGGTACAAGGTCGAGTAATTCGCCCAAGTATGGTAAAAGTTGTAGCTAATTAATCATTTAATTAACTATAATTAATATAAAATATTTTATTAAATTGCATAACACTTATATTTATATATAGATGTTTTTAGGAGGAATTTATAATGTCCAAAGTAATTGGTATTGACTTAGGTACTACTAACTCTGTAGTCGCTGTTATGGAAGGTGGCGAACCTACAGTTATTACAAACCCAGAAGGTAGCAGACTTACTCCTTCAGTTGTAGGTTTCACAAAAGATGGTGAACGTCTTGTAGGTCAACTTGCAAAACGTCAAGCCGTTTCCAATCCAGATAGAACAATCGCTTCAATCAAACGTCATATGGGCGAAGTTAATTATAAAGTAAATATTGATGGTAAATCTTATACTCCACCAGAAATTTCTGCTATGGTTCTTCAAAAATTAAAAGCTGATGCAGAAAAATATCTTGGCGAAAAAGTAACTCAAGCAGTTATCACTGTTCCTGCTTACTTCAACGATAGCCAACGTCAAGCAACTAAAGATGCTGGTAAAATCGCAGGTCTTGATGTTCTTCGTATCGTAAACGAACCAACTGCTGCTGCTCTTGCTTATGGTCTTGATAAAGGCGAAGATGGTACAATCTTAGTATTCGACTTAGGTGGCGGTACATTTGATGTATCTATCCTTGAACTTGGTGATGGCGTATTTGAAGTAAAATCCACTAATGGTAATACTCATTTAGGTGGCGATGACTTTGACCATGCAGTAATGAATTGGATGGTAGAAGAATTCAAAAAATCCAACGGCATTGACTTATCTCAAGATAAAATGAGTGCTCAACGTCTTATCGAAGCTGCTGAAAAAGCAAAAATCGAACTTTCCAGCATGACTTCTACAAATATCAACTTACCATTCATCACTGCTGATGCAACAGGTCCAAAACACTTAGATTTAACTCTTACTCGTGCAAAATTTGATGAATTAACAGCAGATCTTGTTGAAGCTACAATCGAACCAACTCGTAAAGCTATGGCTGATGCTGGTTTATCCGTTTCTGAAATCGATAAAATCATCTTAGTTGGTGGTTCTAGCCGTATCCCTGCTGTTCAAGAAGCTATTAGAAAATATCTTGGTAAAGAACCAAATCATGGTGTAAACCCTGATGAATGCGTTGCAGTAGGTGCAGCTATTCAAGCTGGTATCTTAGCTGGTGAAGTTAAAGACGTATTACTTCTTGATGTAACTCCACTTTCCTTAGGTATTGAAACATTAGGTGGTATTTGCACAAAAATCATTGAAAGAAATACTACTATTCCTACTTCTAAGAGCCAAGTATTCTCTACAGCTGCTGATAATCAGCCTGCAGTTAGCATTCATGTTCTTCAAGGTGAACGTGAAATGGCAGCAGACAACAAAACTCTCGGTCGTTTCGATTTAACAGACATTCCACCAGCTCCAAGAGGAGTTCCTCAGATCGAAGTTAAATTCGATATTGATGCTAACGGTATCGTTCATGTATCTGCAAAAGACCTTGGTACTGGTAAAGAACAAAATATCACTATTCAATCTGATAGCGGTATGAGCAAAGAAGATATCGACCGCATGGTTAAAGAAGCTCAAGCTCATGAAGCTGAAGATAAAAAACGTAAAGAAGAAGTAGAAACTAGAAATAATGCTGATTCTTTAGTATTCCAAGCTGAAAAAGTAATCAAAGATTTAGGCGATAAAGCTGATGCTAATACTGTAGCTAAAGTAAAAGATGGCATTGAAGGCGTTAAAAATGCTCTCAAAGGTACAGATATTGAAGCAATCAAAAAAGCTATGGAAGAATTACAAAAACCTCTTTATGAATTAAGCGCAGCTGCATATCAGCAGGCTCAACAAGCTCAACAACAAGCTGGCGGAGCAGGTGCTAATACACAGCAACAGACTCAGACAAAAGATGATGACAATGTTGTTGACGCTGATTTTAAAGATGTAACTGATAAATAATTTAAGTTTAATTAATATAAGAAATTCGATGCACATAACTCCAGTTAATCCTTAGCTGGAGTTATGTCAATTAAGCATAAAATCTTTATTTAGGTTTAGGTGGTGCAAAGTGAGTACAAAACGCGATTATTATGAAGTCTTAGGCGTAAGTAAAAATGCTACAGAAGCAGAAATAAAAAAAGCCTACAAAAAAATGGCTCGAAAATATCACCCTGACCTCAATCGTGATAATCCTAAAGAAGCCGAAGAAAAATTCAAAGAAGTAAATGAAGCTTATGAAGTTTTATCCAATCCACAGAAAAAAGCTCAATATGACCAATTTGGTCACGCAGCTTTTGATGGTACTGGTGGAGCTGGCGGTGGCTTTGGCGGTTTCGGCGGTTTTGGTCAAGGTGGCTTTGGTGGAGAAGGTTTTGGCGATATCTTTGACATGTTCTTTGGTGGCGGTGGTGCTGGCGGTTCTGCTCGCCGTCGTGGCCCAGAACGTGGTTCTGATTTACGCTATAATTTATCTATTTCCTTTGAAGAAGCTGCATTTGGTAAAACAGTAGAACTCAATATTCCTCGTACAGAAAAATGTTCTAGTTGTAATGGTACAGGCGCTGCTGCTGGTACCCATCCTGAAACTTGCCCTGATTGCCATGGTACAGGTCAAGTACAATTCACTCAAAATACACCATTTGGTCGCATGGTAAATCAGCGTACTTGTTCCCGTTGCAGTGGTACAGGTGAAATCGTTAAAACACCATGTAAAGATTGTAATGGTAAAGGTGTTAAATCTGTTCGCTCTAAAGTTGAAGTTAAAATCCCTGCTGGCGTAGATACTGGAAACCGTATCCGCGTAGCTGGCGAAGGTGAAGCAGGTGTTCGTGGCGGATCTACTGGTGATTTATATGTATATATCACAGTAAAAGACCATAAATTCTTTAAACGTGAAGGCACTGAAATCATCTGCGAAGTTCCTATCACTTTTGTACAAGCTTCCTTAGGCGATACTATAGAAGTACCAACTCTTGATGGTAAAGTAGAAATGAAAATACCTGCTGGTATCCAGTCTGGTACAATAATGCGCTTAAAAGGAAAAGGTATTCCTTTCCTTCGCGGTGCTGGTCGTGGCGATCAACATGTTCGCATTAAAGTTTTAACTCCACAAAAACTTACTGACAGACAAAAAGAACTTCTTCGTGAATTTGCTGGTATTAAAAATGATAAAGCAAATCCAGAACAAGAAAGCTTCTTTAAGACTTTAAAAAATCTCTTTAAATAAAAAAATGACTCCTAGTTATAATTACTAGGAGTCATTTTTTATTATTTATTTTTATCTATAAATTCTAAAGCCATTTCCGCATTCGACCTTGCTAAACTACGCAATTTAGCCATTCGCTTCAAATTCTGATTGCGATATATTTCTTTATTATTCCATTTAGCATTAATTTCTTGCATCAAAGCTTCCACTGTTACATTTTCTAAATCGCCTACAACATCTTCATCAATGGATTTTAAAAATCTATCAATTTTAGGATCATATGATATACCTATCATTGGCGTGCCCATCACACCTGCAAAAATCAATGCATGAAGGCGAATGCCAATCATTAAATCCATATTTCCTACTAATGACATTAATTCCCTTGTTGTAAAATCTTCTTTCAAGACACATGCCGGCTGTTTCATTTTAGCTACAATTTTTTTAGCAGCCTTTACATCTTCTGGATATTGCATTGGCATAAAAACAATCTGAGCATTTAATTTCGTTACTGCTTCATCAGCCACTTCTGCTAAGACGTCTTTATAATGTTGCCATTCACGCCATTCACGCACAGATATACCAATTATCGGCTTAGTGAGTGAAATATGTGATTTCTTAAAAATCTCTCGCCCACTTTTTTTATCTACTGCATTTATTGCTAACACTGGATCTGCTGTAGCTTTTATCGGTGGTTTTACAATCTTAAGCATATCCAATTCTTTTAATGAATCTTTATCGCGAACTGTAATCAAAGCACTATGATTACCAAACCATCTCATCAAGCGTCTTGCGAATTTACCATAAATAGGACCAATACCTTGAGCATATAACATTATCGGTGTATGAACTAATTTAGCTAAAAATAATACACCCATATAATAATATAAGCTTCGACCGCTAGTTACATTTTGTAATAAGCTACCGCCACCACTTATAAGTAAATCCGCCTTTTTCAACACTTTCAAAATATCTACTACATTTAACCAATTAACTGCATCAACACTATGGCGTTTTCTTGTATATTCTGGGTCTGATGAAATAACTGTAATATGAAGTTTTGGATTAAGCTCTGAGAATACTTCTAACATTGCAGATAGCATAGCTTCATCGCCTGCATTTTTAGAACCATAATACCCAGAAATTACAATATTATTCATTCAAAGACTTACTCCTATCTGTTGAAGATGCAATATATTGCCATAAATACAATGCACCCATGACAACACAGCCTATGACAGCACCCCATAAAGCACCATCAAAACCTCTCATTAATGACATAAATACCGGCGTACGCATATGTGCAAAAGTTTCTACCATAGAACCTTGTCCAATAGTCGCTACTATAGATAAAATAAAGAAGATAGCTGCTGGCCACTTACGATACCATGCCATGATCATTATTATAAACGCTGGATGACCAATAAAAATTTCTTTTGAACGAGGTCTTGCATAAAACGCTTGTTCTAAGAAAGCTCTTATTTTCAATTCTATGCCAGGAACAGGAACGCCAGCTGTATGACCGGAACGACCGATAAAGATAACAGCTACAATCATAGCTATCAAAAATCCTACTAAAGCTTTTACAGATACAGTCATATTCAATATACGTTTAGCCTGTTCTTTAAAAGCTGGCGGTGTTAATAAATTATCACCGAATATATCAAAACGTTGCATAAAGGCTATAGCCACTAAAATAATTGGCAATACAAATGTTAATTTGATACCACGGAAGATACTCATTTCCAAGAAGAATTCTACATCGGATAAAATACCAGATAAGAACATTGCCCCCATCATAGAAACAACACTTGCACAGACAATAGCCTTCACTGCTTTTAATAATAATGGACCAAATTTTAATTTACCAATTAGACGATTTCTACGAATTACATCTAATTGACTTATCATACCAATAGCAGGGAAAACATTTGCCGCAGCTAAAGCAGCCATTATACGAATTGTAGAGCCCTTTCCTATCAATACTGGAACAGCTGTTATTACAAAGCAGATTGCTAATAAAATATACTGTTTTTTATTTGATAAACTTGGGTAAACCAAAGAAATATACAATACACAAGCACTACAAATACCTAAAAGCATTATAACTTGCAAAATTGTATTACCAAAAAATGGCTCAAAATGACTAGCAGGCCCAATAATGAAACCTTTAGATTCAAGTTTTGCTTTTGTATCTGAAATATATTTCATATTTGTAGCTAATAAGGACATATCACCTTCAGGTTTTTCATAAATATGCATTAAATCTATACGTATATTACGCTCTTCATCAGTGTTTGCCCAACGTTCAACAGCTACATCCATTTTCAATTTTGGCTGTTCATCTTTTGGTATAGTATATAATCTAGCGACTTTATAATCTAAACCTCTAGCAATATCATATAAACCATCTTGTGGATAAAATTGCAATTGTGTAACATGTTCAATCATACCAAGAGTGATATCTCTTTCTTTCATCAACTCAATAGTACGTTCAGTATTATGCAAACCACCTAATGTTTCAGAACCAGAAAATACTATTTCTGATATTTTGAAATCCTTTAAACGGTCAAAAACTGCATTGATATCATCATCTGTTACATTCTTATAGTTACTAGGTCTAGCCAACACATAAAAACCTGCATCATTAACAGCCTTCATTTCATCAGTTGGCATACCTAAATTCATTTTTAATAACTCTGTATAATTAGCTTTTACTGCTAATATTTCTTGATTTCCTAAATCTAGAACATTTACCCTCTCTTTGCCTAAGCGTCTAAATAAATCTTCTTTTACTTCTGTATATGTTTGCTTATCATGTCCTACAACATATACTTCGTCAGCTTTTATAGTACCTTGCTGAACTAAAGTACGCCATGCAGGATCACTTAAAGTTCCACTATAATAATTTTCTAGTACAGAACTACCTGCAATAGCCATAGCTTTGCCATTTTTATTCAATTTTTCAAATGTAGTTTCATATACAGCAAGTGAAGAAATGCCTGCCTGTTTTGCTTGAGATAATACTTCCTCTACTGGTATTCCTTCTAATTGAGCCAATTTAACCATATCTTCATAATCAATGGCTAAATCCACTGTCATATTTGCTTTTTCTACACTATTACGTTGAATATTTACACCAATAGCAGCTATTAGGCCAATTATTATACAAACAATCAACAAACGATTATATTTAAACTTTGTCAATCTCTATTCCACCTTACTTATTACTTATTGATACCTGCCTCAATAAGTACTTGACCATTTTGCTGTTCTACTCTAGTAAATTTTGCACCTTCTAATGGTAATTTATCTGTTGAAACTAAGAATATATCTTTGGTGAAACTTATACCAATTTTACCAAACAATCTGTTTTCTGTATTAGCATCTGTAATGCGGAAAAGTAAATTTTTCCCTTCCACTACAATAATACCTTTTACATTGATAGTTGCTTCTTGCCCTAAGAAAGAAATTTTTCCTGTAGCCTCAACATTATCAGGTGTAATTTTTACTGCTATATCAGAAATTTTATCTACTTCTTTTGCTAATAATTGAGCTAAATTATTTTCATCGATTAGACCTGTTATTGTTAAATTATCAGCTGAGTTTATCACCAATCTACGAGCTAATAATAAATCTTGTACGCTAATCTCTATATTTTCGCCCTTTAAAGATAACTTATTTAAATTTACTTTATCTAATTTTATATTTGTAGCTTCAATATCTATATTATCTACTTGACCAAATAGCATCATAAAGCTAGGTGATGTTTCTATATTGGCACTAACAGAATCAGTTTGCAAACTTCTTTCTATACGTCCAGATATTTGATTACTTATATATGTTGGTAATATATAAGTTGCACCTGCCAATGCTATTACAACTACAAGGATTAAACCAATTAATAATTTTCGCAAATTCAAGATACCTCGTATTTTAAATTATATGATTAGCTTTTGCATGTAGATAAGATTCAATAAATTTATTGATATCTCCGTCCATTACGCCTTGTGTATCACTTGTTTCTGTATTTGTTCTATGGTCTTTTACTAAGTTATATGGGTGGAATACATAAGAGCGAATCTGGCTACCCCATTCAATTTTTTGCTGGTCACCTTCAAGTGCTGCAAGTTCTTTTTCTTTCTTTTCCATTTCAAGTTCAAAAAGTCTAGCACGAAGTAAACGCAAACATTGTTCACGGTTTTGTAACTGAGAACGTTCACTTTGACATTGTGCTACAACACCTGTTGGAATATGTGTCATACGTACAGCAGAGTCAGTTTTATTGATATGCTGTCCACCTGCACCACTTGCACGATAAGTATCTACACGTACATCAGCCATATTGATATCCACTTCTACATCATCATCAATTTCTGGCATAACATCACAAGCAGAGAAAGATGTATGTCTACGGGAGTTAGCATCAAATGGAGAAATTCTAACTAAACGATGAACGCCTTTTTCTGATTTTAAATAGCCATAAGCATTATGACCTTTAATCAATAAAGTAACAGATTTTACTCCAGCTTCATCACCTGGTAATAAATCTGCTGTTTCTACGCTAAAGCCATTGCGTTCTGCCCAACGTCCATACATGCGTAATAACATCTGTGTCCAATCTTGCGCTTCTGTTCCGCCAGCACCTGCATGTAGAGTCAAAATTGCATTATTAGCATCATATTTTCCTGATAATAATAATTCTAATTCCAACTGTTCTATAGCTTCATTGATTTCTTTAATCTCTGCTTCTACATCATCGCAAACAGTTTCATCTTTATCTTCCATGCCCATTTCCCATAAAATCTGCATTTCTTCAAATTTATGGAGAATGTTTTTATATTTGTCTACACCAGCTTTGACACCATTTAATTCTTGAGTGATTTTTTGGGCTTGGTCTGGATCGTCCCAAAAAGTAGGTTCACCCATTTTATATTCTAGCTCAGCAATTTTTTCTTCTTTGCGAGCGATGTCAAAGTGAATCCCCCATTTCAGTGAGCTTTTTTTCTATCGCTACAATCGTAGTGTGTAAATCTTCTAGCATCATTTCACTTCCTTTTTTATTTTTAACTAAAATAAATAAAATTATTTATAGGCAAAAGCTCTATTAAATTAAATAAAAATAGAGCTTTTCCTTATCATTATATATTAATTATTTATTTTTGCCACAACAGTTTTTATATTTTTTACCGCTACCACAAGGACAAAGATCATTTCTACCTATATTATTACTTTTTGCCTGTGGGGATTTAGAAATACTTTCACCATGATTTACAGTTGCATTTTTCAAACGGTCTTCTGGCTGTGGTTGTTCACGAACAACATTTACACGATACATCAATTTTGCAATATCTTCTTGAATATTATCGATCATTGCTTGGAACATATCATGACCTTCAATTTTATATTCAACTAATGGATTTCTTTGGCCATACGCACGCAAGCTAATACCTTCACGAAGCATATCCATATGATCTAAATGTTCCATCCATTTATTATCTACAACTTTAAGCATAATGATGCGTTCTAAATCACGCATTACTTCGCTGCCGAATAATTTTTCACGATTATCATAATTATCTTTAGCTACTTTATATAAAGTTTCTTTTAATTCATCACGACTCATCGCTTCTAATTGTTCTTTTACTAGAGTTCCTTTTGGTGCATAAATATCTTCTGCTTCTTGGATTAAACCATCTAATGTCCATTCTTCTGGATAAAGTTTTTCATTAGCATATCTATCCATCTGGCTGTCAATTATACGTTTAACCATTTCAATGATATTTTCATAGAGATTTTCACCAAGTAAAATCTTACGACGTTGGTCATAAATAACTTCACGCTGTTGATTCATGACATCATCATATTCAATGACATGTTTACGAATATCGAAGTTACGTGCTTCAACTTTTTTCTGTGCCTGTTCAATAGAACGAGTAACTAATTTATGTTCAATTGGATCATCTTCACCCATACCGAGTTTTTCCATGATATTGGCAATATTGTCAGAACCAAATAGACGCATTAAATCATCTTCTAAGGATAAGAAGAAACGTGATGCACCTGGGTCACCTTGACGACCAGCACGACCACGTAACTGATTATCAATACGACGAGATTCATGACGTTCTGTACCAATTACATAAAGACCGCCAACTTCTGCTACGCCTTCACCTAAGCTAATATCTGTACCACGACCAGCCATATTAGTGGCAATAGTTACAGCACCTTTTTGACCTGCGTCTTTAATGATTTCAGCTTCCATTTCATGATATTTAGCATTTAATACTTTATGGTCGATACCTTGTCTTTTCAATTGTGCACTTACTTCTTCAGACTGAACGATAGAAGTTGTACCTACTAAGACTGGCTGACCTTTAGCATGACATTCTTTTATTGTATTGATTACTGCTTTCATTTTAGCTTTTTTAGTTTTATAAATAACATCAGGATAATCAATACGTTTAATAGGTTTATTTGTAGGTACTACAATTACTGGTAATTTATAAATCTTTAAGAATTCATTTTCCTCTGTTTTTGCTGTACCTGTCATACCAGCTAATTTTTCATACATACGGAAATAATTCTGGAAAGTGATTGTTGCTAAAGTTTGAGATTCACGCTGAATTTTTACACCTTCTTTAGCTTCAATAGCTTGATGTAAACCTTCAGAATAACGTCTACCAAACATCAAACGACCTGTAAACTCATCGACAATGACGATTTCACCATCACGAACAACATAATCGCGGTCGCGTTTCATCATTGCTTTGGCACGAAGTGCTTGTGTAAAGCAATGAGACATTTCTATATTAGCACTATCATATAAGTTTTTAATATTTAATGCTTTTTCTACTTTTGCTACAGCAGAATCATTAGGAGAAACTGTTTTTTCTTTTTCATTTAAAACATAATCTTCTCCTTCTTTTAAATTTGCTACAGCTTTTGCCATGATAGCATACATATCAGTAGATTTTGCACCAGGACCAGAAATAATAAGTGGTGTTCTAGCTTCATCAATTAAAATACTATCTACTTCATCGATGATAGCATAATTTAATTCACGTTGTACCATCTGTTCTTTAGATACAACCATATTATCTCTTAAATAGTCAAAACCAAATTCATTATTTGTACCGAAAGTAATATCGCAATTATAAGCAAATTTACGAGAAGGGAAATCCATATCATGAGTGATTAAACCAACTGTTAATCCTAAAGAACGATATAATCTACCCATCCATTCGCTATCACGTTTTGCCAAATAATCATTAACTGTAATCATATGCACGCCTTTACCAGTTAACGCATTTAAATATACAGCTAATGTAGCTACTAATGTTTTACCTTCACCTGTACGCATTTCAGCGATTTTACCTTCATGTAGGCAAATACCACCAATCATCTGTACATCAAAATGACGCATACCAAGCACACGTCTAGAAGCTTCACGAACAGTTGCGAAAGCTTCTGGCAAAATACTATCTAAAGATTCACCATTTGCTATACGGTCTTTAAAATCACTTGTTTTTCCATATAATGAGCCATCGCTCAGCTGTTTCATTTGCGGTTCTAAAGCGTTTATTTTTTCTACAATACCGCGCATACGGCGAATTTCACTTTCATTATTATCGCCTAAAAATCTTTTAATAAAGCCGAACAAAAATCTCAACCCCTAACAAAATCATATTTTAATGTAGTATAACTAAAACATCTAAATCTATTTATCCTAAAAAATCTAAGATAATTTACTATCTACAAACTAAAATATTATAGATGTAAAAATTATATACAAATAAAACTACATCAAATTTTATCAAACAATGCTTAATAAGTCAAAGATAGTCATTTTTTTATTTACTTATTTATAAAAAAAAATCGAGCTAATTAACTTAGCCCGATTTTATCTCAATGTATTATTGTCTACCTAAAATATATTATACACCAGACTCAATTAAACCATATTTACCATCTTTACGTTTGTAAACAACGTTAACATCTTCAGTTTTATCATCACGATATACGAAGAAATCATGGTTTAATAAATTCATCTGCATAATAGCTTCTTGAACATCCATAGGTTTTACCACAAAACGTTTTGTTTTAATAACAACTGCTTCATCTTCTTCAACAGGTTTTGCAGGTGGAGTCATCATTTCAGTTCTGATACTACCTTCACGGAAACGTTTTTCCAATTTAGTTTTATATTTACGAATCTGACGTTCAATTTTTTCGATAACTAAATCAATAGATGTATACATATCCATTGTTGCTTCCTGTCCGCGTAATAAAATTCCCTGAACAGGTACAGTAACTTCTACAATATGACGGTCTTTTGATACTGTAAGAAGGACGGTAATTTCTCCAACATTATCGAAGTATTTTGTTACTTTTCCTACTTTCTTTTCTACATAATCGCGAAGTGCTGGAGTGACTTCAATGTTTTTGCCTCTAATAGTGAATGTTGCCATATGCATTCATCCCCTTTTCTGTATCTTTGATTATATATATTCTACAACTACTATTTCTATTCCTTCTATTTTTTATAAAAATTTTAAAAAATTTTTACAAATTTTATGCATTACTGATTTATACTTATTAATTATCTATATATCTCAATATTTTAGCCTAATAATTTAATAATCTTCCATTATCATTCCAATCTCCATACATAATGCCTTTCTTTGTATTTTCAATTAATTTTTCTAATTTTTTTTGAAATAATTGAGGATTTTTCTTTTTTATTTGAATAGTATCTATGCGTACACGTTGATATAATGATGGAAACTTATGAAAATTTGCCCAAACTATCTCATCTTTTTTCAATGCTTCTAATATATCTATATCTATATTAAATCCCTTTTCCGACATATCTGATAATACTTTTTTTTACCTGCTTGTGTCATTTTTCCTAACTTTTCCATTCTTCGACAACGTTCTTTATTCAATTCCGACCAGATAGAGCCTTTTTTTCGTGGAGATAATCTTTGTATTGTTATTCCATTATCAAGTTTTTTTACCGTACTATCTATCCAACCAAAGCACAAAGCTTCCTCCACAGCATCTATATACCAAAATGTATCATCATTTTGTGGCTTACCTCGTTTTACTATCACCCAACATTCTTTTTGTATTTCATAATTATTTTCTAGCCATAGTCTTAATTCTTCTCTATTTTTAGCCTTTAATATATTTATAGGTTTTATTTCTTTCATCTTATAAATACTCCATTTTGATTATTTTCGATAAATTTTATTATACATCACTAGATAATAATTTATACGTAATTTTATTCTGTTCAAATTAACTAAAAAGCTTTATAATATGCTATAGAATAGGAGAGATAAAAATATGTTAGATACTGATTTATGTTGGTGTGGCAGTAATAAAGCATATAAAGACTGCCATAAACAATTTGACGAACACTTAAATTCCATTAAATTAAAGGCATTCAAAGGTCAAAAAAGACCACCTCGCAATATTATAAAAAATGAAAAAGATATTGAAGGCATTCGCAAAAGTGGCATTATAAATAATGGTGCTCTTGATTTAATAGCTTCTAAAATTTGTGCTGGCATGGATACAGAAACTATCAATTTATTAGCACATAATTATATCGTTGAACATGGCGGTATTCCTGCTTGCTTAAATTATGAAGGCTATCCAAAAAGTATCTGCGTATCTATCAATAATGTAGTTTGTCATGGTATTCCTAGTCGCGATATCGTTTTAAAAGATGGCGATATTGTAAATGTAGATGTAACTACTATTCTTGATGGATATTATGCTGATGCTTCTCGTATGTTTATGATAGGTAATGTTTCTAATAAAGCAAGAAAGTTAGTAGAAGTTACTAAAGAATGTATGGAAATCGGTATTAAAGCTATTAAACCATGGGGCTTTGTTGGTGATATCGGAGCTGTTGTTGAACATCATGCACATAAACACGGTTATTCTGTAGTTGAAGATTTAGGTGGTCATGGTGTTGGTAAAAAGTTCCATGAAGAACCATTCGTAGCTCATTTTGGTAAAAAAAATACAGGTATGCTTCTCGTTCCTGGTATGGTTTTAACTGTTGAACCAATGATTAATATGGGTGCTCGTCATGTAGTCTTAGACCCAGTAGATGAATGGACAATCTATACAAAAGATGGCTCTTTATCTGCACAATGGGAAAAAACTGTATTAATCACTGAAACTGGTACAGAAATACTTGCTGATTAATACTCAAATTATTAAACTAAAAATGCTTCCTGCTACAAACACAGGAAGCATTTTGTAATATTGCTTAAATTTTATTAAAGGGGTTTTGTAATGACTAATAAACCAATTATTAGTATGGAAAAAGTATTTAAAAAATATGAAAATAATGCTCTAGCTCTAAATGATATAAATGTAGAAATTCATAAAGGGGAATTTGTTTTTATCGTAGGTCCAAGTGGAGCTGGTAAATCCACCTTTATGCGCATGCTTTTACATGAAACCTTGCCTACTTCTGGAACAGTTATCATCAATGGATATAATATCACTAAAATGAAACGACAAGATATTCCTTATTTACGTCGTAGTCTAGGTATTGTTTTCCAGGATTATCGCCTTTTACCAGATAAAACGGTTTATGAAAATATTGCCTTTGCTATGCGAGTTATCGAAGCACCTCGCCGTCTAATACAACACAGCGTAAATAGTGTTTTAGATGTCGTAGGTTTGAAAGATAAATATAATTGTTTTCCTCATCAATTATCCGGTGGTGAACAGCAACGTGTAGCTATAGCTAGAGCTATTGTTAATCAACCTGCTATTGTCATTGCTGACGAGCCTACAGGAAATCTTGATCCAGAAACCACATGGGGCATCATGGAAATATTTTATCGCATTAATAAAGCTGGTACTACAATCGTCATGGCTACTCATAATAAAGAAATTGTAGACACTATGCAACGACGCGTATTAACTATTGAAAACGGTCAAATTATTCGAGATGTTGCTCAAGGAGGTTATAGTGATGAAGCTTAGTACAAGTGAATATTTTATCAAAGAAGTCTATACCTCTTTTAAACGCAACATTTGGATGACTTTAGCTTCCATTTTTACAGTAGTTCTTTCTTTATTTATCTTAGGTTTTTTCTCTATCGTCATTTTAAATTTAAATAAAATGGCAGACACATTAGAATCACAAGTACAAATAAGCGTATATTTGAAAGATGATTTATCCCAAGAAGAAATCGATGAAACTAAAGAAACTTTGAGTAAAATAGAAGGATTACAAGATATTAAATTCACTACTCGTGAAGAAGCTATGAAAAATTTCAAAGAACGTCTAGGCGACCAACAATTTTTATTAGATGCTTTAGACGATACGAATCCTCTACCTGATTCTTTTTCTTTGACCGTTACTTCTCCTCAGCAAGTAAAAACTATAGCTGATACAGCAGCTGCTCTCGATAGCGTAGAATCTGCTTCCTATAGTCAGGATATTATCAATCATTTATTCAATCTGACTCACTTAATTCGCTTAATTGGTATAGCTTTAATAATCCTATTGACTGGTGCTGCTATTTTTATCATTTCAAATACAATACGCCTCACTGTATTTGCTCGCAGAAAAGAAATAGCTATCATGAAATATGTTGGTGCAACTGATTGGTTTATTCGCTGGCCTTTCCTTCTTGAAGGCATTTGTCTTGGCTTTATCGGTGGGGGTTTAGCTACTATTTTTCTTTATATAATCTACAATCAAGTTACTCAAGAAATCTATGAAGCTATGGCATTTTTCCCACTTATTCCGCAACACCCATTCATTGATTATATCAGCCTTGCTATCTTAGTTGCAGGAATTATCATTGGTGCTTTGGGCAGTACCATTTCTTTAAAAAGATTTCTAAAAGTTTAAGGAGCATATTTTAATGAAAAAATTTCTTATTTTATCTTTATTATTATGCTTTTTTATGACAAATACACCTCTTGTTTTTGCCGAAAGCCTTTCTGAAAAACAAGAACGCATTGAACAACAAGCCCAAGAAGAAAAAAATAAAATACAAGAAGCCACTGATAAATTAAACGAGGTTTCTGAAAAAATGCGTATCTTGCAAGCAGAACTAGATGAAGCAAATACAGCTTATAAGGAAATAAAAGCTAAATTAGACAATGCTAATGAACAGATTGCCCAAAAGGAAAAACAATTAGCAGATACTGAACAATCATTAAAAAAGAACCAGAAATATTTGCAAAAACGTGTACGTGATATCTATATACATGGACAAATTTCTTATCTAGATATTTTATTTGGTGCAAAAGATTTTTCGGATTTTTTGACTAGAATGGATTTAATCAAAAGAATTTTACGCTATGACTATGATTTAATCACTAAAATTCATCAAGAACGCAATAGCATTATACAAACTAAAGCAGAATTAGAAAAAGAAAAAGCTGCTACAGAAAAATTATATGATGAAGCTAAAACTAAAAAATTTGCTCTTGATGATAAAAAATCCGCTCTTGATAAAATGATAGATAGAATAAAATATGACAAAGAAACATCAGAAAAAGCATATAAAGAACTCATGAATGCATCTGAACAAATTGCTTTAATGATACAAAGACGAGGCTCTTCGGCATATGTCGGCACAGGGCAAATGATTTGGCCTTTAGGTGGCCCTATCACTTCTGAATATGGCTGGCGAACCCACCCTATTTATGGCAATGCTCGCTATCATAGCGGTATTGATATCGGTGGTGATTATGGCATGAATATCTATGCTGCTGACTCTGGTACTGTAACATATTCAGGCTGGATTAGCGGTTATGGCAATACTGTCATTATTGACCATGGAAATGGCGTTTCTACACTTTATGGTCATAATCAATCACTCACTGTAAGTGTCGGTCAAAATATCTCTCAAGGCGATGTTATAGCTCATTGTGGCTCTACAGGAAATTCCACAGGCCCTCATTGTCATTTTGAAGTTCGTGTCAATGGTGAACCTACTAACCCATATGACTATTTATAAATACTAAGTGGTGATATTTTATGAATAAAATTTTAAAAACTATAATTGCAGTATTACTCATAGCAATTATCTCCTCAATTTCTACCTTAGGTTTAATTTATTATGCTCTCGGTTTTAATGAGCAAGGATTTAGCAATCTAATGCGTTTTATTACAGCTTATCGCTTTATTGAAACAAAATATGTCAATGATACTGATGATGTAAAACTAATTGATGGTGCGATTGATGGCATGGTAAAATCCTTAAATGACCCTCATTCCAATTACCTATCACCTAAAATGTATAAAACCTTAATGGAACAAACAGAAGGCTCTTTTGCTGGTATCGGTGTTGTCATGGGTATGGATAATGAACAAAAAATTCATATAGTCGGCATCATGGAAAATTCTCCAGGGCAAAAAGCAGGTCTTCAAGAAGGTGATGAAATTTTAGCCGTTGATGGGGTACCTGTAACTCAAATGGCATTTGATGAAGTGGCTGCCCATGTTCGTGGACAAGCTGGCACCGATGTAGTTTTAACCATTATGCGCGATAATGCAAATCAAGATATAACAATTACACGCGACAATATAAAATTAAAAACTGTCGGTCATAAAATGTTAGATAACAATATCGGCTATATACAAATAGTATCTTTCTCTGAAGACACTGCCAATGAATTTAATGAAGCTTACAATGATTTAAAAAATCAAGGTATGAAGGCACTTGTATTAGATTTACGCAACAATCCTGGTGGACTTTTGACAACTTGTGTTGAAATTGCTAAAAAGCTTGTACCTAAAGGAGAAATTGTTTCTATCGTTGATAAACAAGGAAATAAAGAAACATATTCTTCATCTTTAGAAGCTCCTGAATATCCCCTTGCTGTCTTAATCAATAAAAATAGTGCTAGTGCATCTGAAATACTCTCTGGCGCTATTCAAGATACAAAAGCAGGTACAATAATCGGTAATACTTCTTATGGTAAAGGCTCTGTGCAAACAATCTTACCTATGTTTGAAGATGATGCTGTAAAATTAACTATTGCTAAGTACTATACACCAAGTGGACGTTCTATAGATGGCACAGGTATCACACCTGATATTGAAATAAATTTAGATGAAAATGCTACTTCAGATACACAATTAGATAAAGCATTGGAAATTTTAAAAGCTCAATTAAATAATAATTAAATATTTTATTTAGGCTATCACTAAAAAATAAATAATATTAGTGATAGTCTTTTATTTTTTTCTAAAATTATAAAAGGATTTTAAAAATTTTCAGAGAATATATTAAATATAGATTTTTAAGATTTTACACCCAGGAGGGATTTTAATATGACAGAATTTAATAGTACACAATTAAGAAACTTAGCATTAGTAGGACATGGCAAATCTGGTAAAACATCAATAGCAGAAAACTGCCTTTTCAAATGTGGTGCTACTAATCGTGTAGGCAAAACAGATGATGGCACTTCCATACTTGATTATGAACCAGAAGAAGTAAAACGCAAAATGACTATTGATTCTAGTCTAGCTTCTTGTGAATGGCAAGGTTACAAAATTAATTTCATAGATACTCCAGGGTATCCTGATTTTACAGGAGAAGTAAAATCTGCTCTTACTGCTTGTGAATCAGCAATCGTAGTAGTTTCTGCTACATCTGGTATCGAAGTTGAAACAGATAGAGCATGGAAATATGCTGAAGAATTATCTCTACCACGTGCTATTTTCATCAATAAAATGGACCGTGAACATGCTGATTTTTATAAAGTAGTAGAAGAATTACGTGCTCATTTTGGTAAAGGAATTGTTCCTATTCAAATTCCTATTGGTAGCGAAGCTAGTTTCCAAGGCGTAGCTGACCTTATCACTATGAATACAAAAGTCTTAATCAAAAATAAAGATTTGATTTATGAAATTCCTGAATATATGAAAGATGAAGTAGATACTGCTCGTCATATGCTCATGGAAACTTGCGCTGAATTCAATGATGAATTATTAGAAAAATATCTTGAAGGCGAAGAAATCACTGAAACAGAAGTAGCAGCTGCTCTCATTGAAGGTATCGTAAATGCTAAAATTTTCCCTGTACTTTGCGGTAGTGCTACTAAAGGTATTGGCTTTAGACAATTAATGAACAGTATCATTGAATATATGCCAACTCCTTATTTCCGTGCTTCTATGGGTATTAATCCAAAAAATAATGAACTCATTGAACGCCGTACAGAAGATGCTTTCTCCGGATATGTATTTAAAACAGTTGTTGACCAATTCATCGGTAGAGTTAGTTACTTAAAAATCTTATCTGGCACTTTAATTGAAAACAGTTCTGTATATAATAGCGTTAGCGAAAAAACTGAACGTATTAGCAGTCTTTATAGTGCTTGTGGTAAAAATCAACAAGCTCAAAAAATTGCTCATGCTGGTGATATCGTAATCATCACCAAACTTCAAGCAACAAAAACAGGTGATACTTTATGTAATGAAGAAGAACCTATCAAATATGAACCTGTTACTCATCCTGCTTCTATGTTTACTATGGCAATCAAAGCAGATAAAAAAGCTGACGAAGATAAAATCGGCAATGCATTAACTCGTCTAGTAGATGAAGACCCTACTTTGACAATCTATAAAAATACAGAAACTGGCGATTTAACTATCAGTGGTGTAGGTGAATTACATCTCGATGTAGCTATTGAAAAACTCTTAAATAAATTTGGCGTTACAGCTAAACTTTATCAGCCTGCTATCGCTTATCGTGAAACTATCCGTGGCACTAGCAAAGTTGAAGGAAAACATAAAAAACAAAGTGGTGGACATGGTCAATATGGCGATGTTTGGTTAGAATTTAGCCCTGGTGAATTAGGCAGTGGCGTTACTTTCACTGAAACTATCGTAGGTGGTGCTGTTCCTCGTCAATATATTCCTGCTGTAGAAAAAGGTGTTCGTGAAACACTTCAAACAGGTATTTTAGCTGGTTATCCAATGGTTGATATCAAAGTTAATCTCTTTGATGGTTCTTACCATACTGTTGACTCTTCAGAAATGGCTTTCAAAACAGCAGCAGCTCTTGCTATAAAAAAAGGTATTCCTGAAGCCAAACCTGTACTCTTAGAACCATATTATACTCTAAAAATCACAATTCCAGAATATTATATGGGTGATGTAATCAGTGGTATCAATACAAAACGTGGTCGCATCATCAATACTGAAAGCCCATCTCACGATGTCAGCATCATTGAAGCTCAAGTTCCTTTAGCTGAATTATATAAATATGCTACTGATTTACGTTCAGCAACTCAAGGTCGTGGCAGTTACACTATGGAATTTTCACATTATGAAGAAGTTCCTGCTAAAATCAGTGAACAAATAATTGCTGAAAATAATAAATAAAATCTCAAAATAATAAATGAAATGTGAGATAGCCTACATTTTTTGTAGGTCTATCTTGCATTTTTCAGAAAATATATAAAAAAATTAAATTTAAAAATTATACTTGACAATCAACCACAAAAGCTGCATAATATATTACATAAGATACAACTGTGGTATAGGGATTGGGCTTTTTCCCTTTTTTATTTTGCTATTTAAAGAAAACGTTTACCAAAATGGAGGTATAAAAATGTCTAATATTATCGAATTCTTAAAATCTCAAGAAGCTAAAGAAAAACTTATGAGCCTTTACAATCTTGATGAACAAGCTGTAGATACTCAAGTTAAACGTTATCAAAAATTAGCTGATGCTTTTGCTGAAGTTTATCCTGTTGATAATGCATCTTTCTTCAGTTCTTCTGGTCGTATTGAAATCATTGGTAACCATACAGACCATCAACTTGGTCGTATCGTAGCTGCAAGTATCGACATGGATACAATCGCAATTGTTACTCCTAATGCTGACGGCAAAATTCATGTAAAAAGCTTAGAATATGATGAATTCACTATTGATGTTAATGATTTAGCTGTTAAAGAAGATGACTCTCGTACTGTTAAATTAATCAAAGGTATTCTCGAACGTTTCGTTCAAAATGGCAGAAAAATTGGTGGCTTCACTACATTCATGACAACTACAGTATTAAGTGCTGCTGGTGTTAGCTCCTCTGCTTCTTTTGAAATGCTTATCTGCGCAATTTTAAATGACCTCTACAACAATAACGAAATCTCTACTTTAGAATGTGCTAAAGCTGGTCAATGGGCTGAAAATAATAAATGGGATAAAAAATCCGGACTTTTAGACCAATTAGCATGTGCTACTGGTGGTATGATTACTATTGACTTTGCTAACTATGAAAACCCTGAAGTTGTAAAATTAGATAGTAAAGTTATTCAAGATAAATATGACTTTTTCATCACTCCTACAGGCGAAGATCACTCCGCTCTTGATGGCGAATACACTGCTATCACTGTAGAAATGAAAGCTATCTCCCAATTCTTTGGTAAAGAATACTTAAAAGATGTTAGCATGGACGATATCATGGCAAATCTTCCAGCTCTTCGTGAAAAAGCTGGCGACCGTGCAGTTCTTCGTGCTATCCACTTCATTACAGAAACAGAACGTGTTCGCAAATTAGCTGCAGAAGTTAAAGAACATGATTACACTAACTTTGAAAAAGCTGTTACTGATTCTGGTCTTTCTTCTTGGAGATTTTTACAGAACTGTGCAACACCAGACCCTAAACATCAAGGTATTGCACTCTTCCTCGCTATGAATGAAATCTACTTCCAGAATCATAAAGGTGTATGCCGTGTTCATGGTGGCGGTTTTGCTGGTTCTATCCTTTCTGTTATTCCAAAAGAAGAATCTCCTGCATTTAGAGCATTCCTCAAAGATGTTCTTAAAAATGAATATTATGAAATTCATATGCGTGATGCAGGTAGCGTTAAAGTTTTCTAATTTAGCTCTCTCTAATTCTCTTAATATACAATCTCCAAATAGCAGGCAACATATTTTTGTGTTGCCTGCTATTTATTTTATGATTATATTGATATTTAATAGGCAAATCACAGCTTTTTTGATAAAATAAAATACAACTATTTCCTCAAATATATTTCTTATATTTAATAACTAAAAAAGGAGGGATAATTTATGCAAACAGAAAAAACTCCTATAATTTCCAAAGATAAAGATGAGTTAAAAGCTGCACTAGAAGCAATTTTATTTATATCGGGTGAAGCAGTATCTCATTTTCGCTTAGCAAATACTTTAAATATTACAAGCGACGAATTAGATGAACTCATCATGTCCTTACAAGAAGATTTACAAGCTAAACATCGTGGATTAGCATTAGTCAAAATTGCTGGTGGCTATCGATTATGCACAAAAATAAAAACAGCTCCTTATCTTGAAAAATTCACTCAAGTTGTTGATAAAAAGCTCTCTCAACCTATAATGGAAACATTATCTATCATTGCTTTTAAACAACCTGTTACTAAACAAGAAATCGAAGAAATTCGTGGTGTAAATACAGATAAAATCTTACGTCGTTTACTTGAAAGAGATTTAATTCAAGAAGTTGGTCGTAAAAAGGTCATCGGCAGACCTATATTATATGGTACTACTTCTACATTTTTACAATGTTTCGGCTTAAATGATATAAAAGATTTACCAGAATTGCCAAATATGAGTTATGAAGAACGAGAAAAACTCTATCAAGAAGCAAATTTATTTTCTAATGAAGATTTAAAAACTGATTAAAACAATTAAGGTATTTTATCATGGGACAAAAATTATTCACCAGTGGCGAATTTGCTAAATTTTGCAATACAACAAAAGATACATTATTTCACTATGATGATATTAATTTATTAAAACCTGCCAAAATAGCCCCTAATGGCTATAGATATTATTCAGCTAATCAAGCATTTTTATTTGATATGATTTCACTTTTAAAAGAAGTAGGTCTTAGCTTAGAAGAAATCAAAATATATATGGATAATCGCGATGCTAAAACTTTTTTATCCATGTTAAAAGAAAAAGATAAAAAAATCCATCAAGAAATAGAACGGTTAAAAAGATTGCGTAGTTTATTAAAAAATACAATGAATATCACACTTGATTCTTTCAATGTAGAAATTGATAAAATTACATTCACGCATAAAGAAGAAGAATATTTTATTGTAACACAAGGGCCTAAAACCCCTGATGATAAAGCTGTTTTTTCAGCTATTTCTCAACATGTCAATTATTGTAATAAGCATAATTTTTATTATACTTTTTCCTTAGGTGAAATCATTTCTGCTGAACACATTCAAGACAAAACTTTCCAAACTACGTATTTTTGCACGAAAATAAATCGCAAAGTAAACAATAAACAATTATTGATAAAACCTGCTGGATTATATGCCATAAAATATATTCGTGGTTCTTATGATGATTTAATCAAAGCTTATGCTCAATTCGTAGAAGAACTACATAATATGAATTACAATGTCATAGGTGCTTTATATGAAGAAGATATGCTCAATTATCTTTCTGAAACGGATTTCAACTATTATTTAATGAGAATAGAAGCTCGTATCCTTTAACAAAAAAGCTATTAATAGATATTACTATTAATAGCTTTTACTTTCTTTTAACTATTTTCTGCCCTGTAGATAAGATGATACTTATTTTCTTTAAGCTCTACAATTTGTTCGACTTCATCTTGATGAATTTGCTGTTCATCAATCAATTCACCTTCACATAAGACACAAGTTCCACAACTACTGCTCAAATCTCGTGGCACAGGCATAATTTTAGCTTTTATATTCATTTGTTCGCATAATTTTTTAAAGCGAATAGCACCAAAATGTGCATAAAAAGTTACTATATATTTCATTGTATTTTATATTTAGCTTTTACTTTGTAAAAGTCAAAGTATATTCTCCATTTTGTTCAGTAATATTGACATTATATCCTTGCTTTTTACCATAATTGCTCACGTTTTCTTTAGCTGTAGGGCTATCTACTATCATTTGATATTTATTTTCTTTGCTCATCATTGCTTTGCTAAGCATAATCACAGGTTCTGGACAAGAAAGTCCTCTTGCATCTAAAATTTCCATAAGTCTAAACTCCCTCATTATTTTGATTTAATACTAAATGTGTTAAAATATGCTATGAATATCGTTACAATTAGACCGATAACTACTGCAATTTGACCATTTACTGTTGGACCATTGCCACTAGAAGCCAAACCAAAATTATGTGCAAAAGCTGCTCCGATAATTAAGCCCAAAACTGTGATAGCACTATCAGAATTACCTTCACCTGCTAAGACTAATTGACGCAATGGACAACCGCCAAGTAATACACAGCCAAAACCAGCTAATAACATACCTAAGAAATTCCAAATTCCATCTGTATGAGCTATTGGTTGTTTATCAAAACTTAAATTAAAATATGATACATCTGTGATATTTGTAAGTATTAAATTGCAAATAAACGCACTCACTAAAATAGCAATAAAGCCTAATAATAATCTTGATTGACCAAATAAAATTATATCTCTTATGCCACCAACCATACATAAACGCGTACGTTGAGCCAACATACCTACAATAATACCTGCAACTAAACTAATAGCTAAAGCTGCATGTTTACCACCTGGAGCTGAAGCACTTTCCGTAAAATGAATAAATACTGGTGCTGTAAGTAAAAACACTAATAAAACTACAGCGATAATTGGTAAAATACTACCTTCTAATTTAGGCAATTTATATGTTCTTTTTAAACTATATCCTTTATTTAAGAAAAATACTCCTGCCATAATACCAGCGATAAATCCTACTAAGCCAAAAATAGCATTTAAATCTCCACCTGCTAAACGCAATATCATTCTAAAAGGACAACCTAAGAACATCAAACAGCCAATCATCACGAAAAATGCCAATATAAAACGTGTTAATGGAGAACTGCCACCTTTAGCATTAAATTCATTTTTAGCCACAGCAATTATAAAACTACCTAAAATCAAACCGATAATTTCTGGTCGAATATATTGAACTGTTGCTGTGGAATGTAAACCTAAACCGCCTGCTGTATCACGTAAAAAACAAGCAATACAAAAGCCCATATTCATAGGATTACCAAAATAAACTAAACAAGATGCTATAATACCTATAATTCCCCCTGAAAGTATAATCATCATACTTTCATTCTTTTGCATAATATATGCCTCCCTTTCTATGTATATGCACAATGCGTTTATCATAGCATCTAAACTTAAGCTATGTCTAATTTAATTTATTAATATTTTTCATCTATTTATCAAAAATCATAATAAATGAGGTTTTTATCATGCACAAAATTTATCTAGATAATGCTAGTACATCATTTCCCAAACCACCTTCAGTAGCTAAAGAAATCTATAATTTTCTTGCTCATAATGCAGTGAATATCAATAGAGGTTCTTATAATAATGCTTATTCTGTTGAAGAAATAGTTTTTGAAACAAGAGAATTATTAAAAGATCTATTTCATGCTACAGATAGTAAAAATGTAGTCTTCACTAAAAATATAACAGAAAGTTTAAATATATTATTAAAAGGCTTTTTAAAACCAAATGATCATGTAATAATTTCTTCTATGGAACATAATGCTATTATGCGACCTTTGACTCAATTAACTAAACAAAATATCAGTTATACTCAAGTCCCTTGCCATATAGATGGAACATTTCCTTTAGCAAAATTATCTGATTGTCTACAAGAAAACACTAAGCTTATCATTGTAACTCATGCTAGTAATGTATGTGGAACAATCTTACCTATTGAACAAATTGGTGAATTTTGTGTCAAACATAATTTAAAATTCATGGTAGATTGCGCTCAAACTGCTGGTATTTTGCCCATTGATATGCAAAAAATGCATATTGATGCTCTAGCTTTCACAGGTCATAAAGGTTTATTAGGTCCACAAGGAATAGGTGGCTTTATTCTATCTGAAGATATGATTAAACAAATTGAACCTTTAATCAGCGGTGGCACAGGTAGTATCAGTCATACAGAAGAAATACCTCAATTTATGCCCGATAGATTTGAAGCTGGTACTTTAAATCTTCCTGGTATTATTGGACTACATGCGAGCTTACAATGGTTAAAAAAAATTACTATTGCCAAAATCCATGAACATGAAAATATGTTGACAAATTATTTTTTGCAACAGATACAACAATTAGACCCTGATGAAAAATATATTCGCCTTATTGGCAAAAAAGATACTCTTATGCGTACAGGCGTAGTTTCTATTCAAGTTTTAAATCATGAATTATCACAAATTGCCTATGATTTAGATGATAAATTTCAAATTATGACTAGAGTAGGTCTTCATTGCGCCCCACAAGCACATAAAACTTTAGGTACTTTTCCTACAGGCACAATCCGTTTTTCCTTTGGTTATTTCAATACATTAAAAGAGATAGATTTAACTATAGAAGCCTTAACTAAACTCATTTTAAATAAAGATATACAAAATATATAGGATATTAATTATGGAATTTAGACAATTAGAATCTTTTTGTGCTGTTGTTCGTTATCAAAGTTTTACTAAAGCTGCAGAAAAATTATATATTTCGCAACCTACAATCAGCACTCATATTCGTATGCTTGAACAAGAATTCAATTCTCGCTTAATCATTCGCACTACTAAAAATATTGAAATCACACCACATGGAAAAGAATTATTTGCATGTGCTCAAAAAATCTTCACATTAAAAAATGATTTAATTCAAAAATGGTCTGAAGAAAATAAAAAAATCATTCGTATCGGTGCTTCTACCATTCCTGCCGATTATATATTACCTGAAGTATTACCGTTATTTTGTCAAAAATATCCCGATATCCAATTGCATATTCATCAAAATGACAGTGGTAATATCTTACAATCTATTTTGAATGGCAAATTCACCATTGGTATGGTAGGTATGAAATCTTTTGAAAAAGAGCTTGATTTTGTTCCTTTTTTTCATGATGAAATCGTGATGATTACTCCTAAACAAGAAAAATTTTTACATTTTTCCCAAAAAGCATTTAATCAAGATGATTTAATCTCTTTATTGAAAAAAGAAACTATTATTTTGCGTGAACAAGGTAGTGGCAGTAAAAAACGTTTAGAAAGTTACTTTGAGCAAATCAATCTATCCGAAAAATCCTTAAATATCATAGCTAGATTAAATGACCAAGAATCCATCAAAAAATTAGTAGCTAGTGGACTTGGCATCTCGTTTATTTCTGCTAAAGCAATCACTGATGCAGATAATTTGCTCACTATAAAATTACCTGAAAATAACTTAACTCGCAGTTTATATTTTGCTTATCATAAAGACTATATCTTAAAAGAACATATCTTATCTTTTATAAAATTTGTACAAAAATTCTATGCAAAAAAATAAAATAAACGCTATAATACTATACAAGATTAAATATAGAGAGGGTTAGTATATTGAAAATAAAAATATTGACAAATATGGCAATGCTTGTAGCTTTGTCTTTGATTTTAGTAATGTTGATTAATTTCCCGATTTTGCCTGCTATTCCATTTATGAAATATGACCCTGCTGATATTCCTATTCTCATTGGCAGTTTTCTCTTTGGCCCTATGGGTGGTGTAATCCTGACAGCAATTGTTTCTATTTTACAAGGTTTATTCATCAGTGGTGATGGTGGTCCAATCGGTATCGTCATGCATTTTTTAGCTACAGGTACTTTTGCTTTTATTGCCGGATTTATTTATCAACGTACAAAAACAAAACGCTCTGCTGTTGTCGGTTTAATCTGCGGAGCTTTAAGTATGACTTGTGTTATGGTCATTTGTAATTTACTATTAACACCTATTTTCTTAGGTGCACCTATGGAAAAAGTTATTGAACTACTTTTACCTGCCATCATACCTTTTAATTTGATTAAAGCAAGTATAAATGCTTTAATAACTTATTTCATTTATAAACCTATATCAAATTTTGTACATCGCAATATTTAAAAGGAGCTTTAAATTTGACTGTAATTACTACTATTCGCAAAGTAACAATTGATTTAGAAAATAAAGCTAAACAAATTGCTAAAGATTTATCCATTTCTTATGTTACAAGAAATAATCTCGGCATTGATAAAATAAAACAACAAGAAAATGCAGATACTGTAATCATTGTAAAAAAAGATAAATTAGTCTTAGATTTACCTACAGGCGAAATGTTTTTTCACCCTAATATGGCTCAAGTTCGCATGAAACGTTTACGCTGTGGTGATATTGATAATATGCTTGAAGCTATGGGAGGACGAGAATTTTTACAAAATAAAACTGTTTTAGATTGCACTTTAGGTTTTGCCTCTGATGCAATTATCAGCTCATATGGTGTAGGCCCTAAAGGTAAAGTCATCGGCCTTGAAGTTAACCCTTTAATCGCTCTCATCGTCAAAGATGGACTAAAGACTTATCTACCTACTAATTACGATTTAAAATCTGCTATGGATAATATCACTGTTATCAATCAAGATTATTTAAGTTTTCTTAAAGAACAAGAAGATAATAGTTTTGATATCATCTATTTTGACCCTATGTTTCGCCATGCACTCACGGACAGTAAAAGTCTAAATCCACTTCGCCAATTAGCAGATATGAGAGCTGTTAGCCACGAAGCATTAAATGAAGCTAAACGCGTCGCTAAATATCGCATAGTCTTCAAAGAAAATAGTCGCAGTCTTGAATTTTCTCGCCTTGGTTTTACTAAAATCTGTGGTGGTAAATACGCTCCTATTCACTATGGAGTTATTGATTTAAACTAAAAATATAAAAGACCTAAGCTTATATGGATTTTCCCATATATCTTAGGTCTTTTTTCTATTCTTTAAACAGTTCTAATTGTTTTATCTCTTTAAAATGATATTGACGATATTTTCGTTCTGATAAAGCCCTGCTCAATCTTTTACTATCATAAATTCTAATATATTTCTGAGCAAAAATATTTGGTAATGCCACACCTACAGCTATTGCTAGAATTATCAAAGTAGCATTTACACCACTTTGAAACGCTTGTAAAAAATTACTTACATCTAAAGTATCAATATCAATTATATTAAATAACAAACGATACATCAAAATACCTGGCATCAACGGAATAACTGATGGTATCGTAAGCACATGGCTAGGCACATGAAACCAATGCACAGCCCTCAAAGCAATAATACTTACTACCATTGCTCCTAGCAATGTTCCAATCGGCAAACCAACACCTAAAAAATCCATAGACAAAGTACGTACACAGACAGAAATCACTCCACCTAGACCGACTACCCATAATAAACGTGGCGGAACATTAAACATGGTAGAAAAACCAGCAGCTGCTATAAAAGCTGATATTACATAAACAATATATGCTTGATGATTTACTGTCGATAAATGCGTAAAATCTTCTACACTGAATAATTTTATGGCAAAAATTATACCAAAAGTCATACTACCAACCATCAGCAGAGTATTCATCGCTCTTGTTATGCCAGCTGTAATATAACAATCGAGCATATCCTCTAAAGCATTGACCATAGGCACACCTGGAACGATAAAAATAGCACATGCCAACATAGTGTACCATGAAGTATCTGTAAACGGCAAAAAATGTGTAAAATATGCTATCACTGTAGCTGTAAATGAAGATAATACAATCGCCATATAAGGATTTATACCAATTTTTAAACATTGACTGCGCACAAAAAAGCCAATAAATGCTGCTATTGCAGTATATAATGATGCCATGATATCACAGCCAAACATTTTACCTACACCACCGCAAGCCAGTGCCGCCCCAAGATTAATAATAAAAGTTGCGTATTTGCTTTTCTTACTTTCTACTTTCTTCAATTCAGCTTCAAATTGCTCAATAGTATAATCTCTTTCGATTGCCTCCCATGTCATTTTACTAACTTCTAAAATCACATTCATATCAACATTATGCTGATAACATTTTTGCAATTTCGTCATATGATAATTGCCAACGCTCACACTGACCATCAAAGTAGTATACGTAACATGAATATGCAATTGGTCGCCAAAAATCCCTGCATAAGCAGCTGTTCGTTGCATAGTTCGCACAATCCTGCTCGTATCTGCTGAATTTTCCATCATCAAACGACCTACATGCAAAATCAAATGAACTTTTCTTGTCAGTTCTAAATAATTTTCATCTATATTATATGGTATGCTTTTAGAAATTGGTACGTTCTTCATCAGTATAAATGCCCTTCTTAATCATAAAATAAATATCCTATTCTATTATAATATCAATCTAAGATAATAGTACATACAAAATTATATTTATTTCAAATATCACTCAAATCAACATAAGACCTCAAGAAATTGCAAGGATTTTATTTAAATTCAGCGAATTATATACTAAACGATATTGTTTATTTTAAATTTAGAAAAGAGGGATTATATGCAAATCTACATTCAAGTAAAACAACTCGGCAAACGCAAAGCTAGTATTGAAGCACAAAAATTTATAATTGAAGACCCCCTTTTTACTGTACATGATTTACTTTATGACATTGTAACTAAACAAGTAGACAAATTCAATCATCGTGCTATTGGCAATATAGATGGTGAACCTACTTTATTAAATTATTTATCGTTAACTCAAATAGAAAATCAATCGCCTTCTGGAAAAATATCCTTTAATCTAGATTATCGCCAACAAAAACAAGACATTCAATCGGCATTTGATAATGTTATTATGGCTTTTAATGATGGATTATTCCGTATATTTTTAAACGATAACGAACTATCTTCCCTAGAAGAAAAAATCAATTTACAAGAAAATGACAAATTAACTTTTATCCGCTTAACCATGTTATCAGGAAGAATTTGGTAAGTTTTTCCGTAAAATCAGAAAGGATTTTTATTATGTGTTTAGATAGATGGTTCAATAATAATAAAGAATTTAAAAATAAAATAATAGCTGAACTTGCAAAGTTAAAAAATAAACTTTCTACAACGCAACAAAATATTTATGATATTTATTTAACTGAATTACAAGTAAAAACTAGATATAATTATTATTACGCTTCTTTTTCCTTAGAAGAAAGGCTCTCTAATCACCCTTTATATCTACATTGGCAAAAAATTTTACCTGAAATATTAACAAAGCCTATATCTTCTTATTTTTCTGATGATGAAAAAATTGTATTGCAGACCATCTTAGGCAAAGACAAAGCAGATTTATTTTTCTTAGCCCTAGATAATTTAATGGATTACCCTTATCAAACTAACTGGTATAGGCGCACACTACGTTCTCACCAATCACATCTATATTTAAGTCGCATGTTCGATGTATTAAATGAATTTTTAATCTATCGCAATACTCAATTAACGCCTCTAGAAAAATTAAAACTATCTCGTAAACCTATCGATGAAAATAATTTACCACTACAAGATTATATTTATTTGCAAAGTTTTGGTATTTATGTTCTAGCCGCTGAAATCGATAACAATAATACACAAACAATAAAATTAATTGAAGATATCATCTTAGGTGATAATCAAGTTGCTTTTCTTTCTTATGGTTTAATCAATTCCATAGTAAAAAGTCATAATCAACATCTGCATAAATTACTAGGTGATTTACTCTTAGCTGGACGATTGCAAGAAGGATTGCGCCAATCCATCACTGAAAATATGGATAATGGCACAGTAGAAGCTTTTTTAACCCTATTAAAAGTAATCGAAGAAAATAATTTAATTCGCTATGCATCTGTAAAAAGAGCTATAGCCACATGGACAAGTCTAATTGATATTGATAATGCTGATAAAATCACTAAAAAAGAAATATCTTCTTTCTCTAAATTTCTAACAAATGAACAGCTCCGCCATCAATCACTCAATAGCCAAAATCCAGTGGAAATCTATTTAGCTCTATGGTCATATGCTTTTTATAACGTAGAAACAACTATACCATTTATCCTTGATTTATTTAAAAATGGTCAAAAACATCAAAAACTAGTCGCTGGTTATTTCTTAAATGTAATCAATGATAATCAAATAATTTTTAAATTACGTTATGAATTAGTTACCCAATACAATTTAACAGAAGATAATCTCTCCTTAATAGCTATATTATTCCGTTTAAAATTAAAAGATACAGCTTATAAAAATTTCCTTGATCATAATTTCAGCTCCACACAGCTAACAGATTATTATTATAAATTAAAAGCTTTATCGCAAAATTTGCCTAAAGAAAAAATTTTCTCGCCTTGCGTTTTTCCATGGCATACTGAAATTCTAAACTTAAGTGATGTTTTGATTGAAATGGCAGATATTAGTTACTATCTAGCTGCTGATGAATTATTAGATGATTTTTGCAGTGAAATTTCTCGACTTGATACTTTTTGGCGCGATAATTATTTGAAAAAATTATATACTACTCCTAAAACTCTAACTCAACGCCAATTAGTATTTTGCCTATTAACTGATAGAAGTGAAGCCACACGCAAAGAAAGCTATAATATCATCAATAAACTCGCCATTTCTAAAGATGAATATGACCTTCTCATATCCATGCTCAAATATAAATACAGTGATTTACGTCAAAATATCATTCGACTCTTATTAAAGCAGCCTGAAAAACAATTACTTGATACCTTAAAAATTTTATTGAGCGATAAAAAAGGCTCTCTCCGCCTTGCTGGTTTAGATATATTATTGCAATTGCAAAAAAATCCTCATAATCAAACCCTATTTAATACTGCAAAAACATATCTTTGTACACTTACTAATCCTACAACTAATGAACAAATCTTAATTTCGCAAATAAATAATAGCTATGATAATGACCCTACTATTAAAGAATTATCTTACGATACTACATTAAAAACTCAACTTGCACTATCTGAAGTAAACAATTCTTTAAAAATAACAGATATTTATCCGCTTTCACTTCAAGAATTATTTCAAATAGTAGATGATTTATCTAATTTTTACGAAAAACATAAAATGCTTTCGTATAATCCTTTGTATGGCAGTGAAATCCTTTTAGATAATGATTTTAGACGCATTTCTTGGGAAGAAAAATTTAATTTATATAAATATCCTTATCCTAATCTTTGGCAGGATTTTTATGCTCAATATATCAAAACACCTGCTAAACTTTATCAATTATATCTATTTATATCATTGAATTACTTCGATATAAATTCACCATTTAAAGATGTAATAACTAATACATTCAATGACAATTCAATTTGTTTAAAATCCAAATATATACAAACTAAATTAAATAATTATCCTCGTATAGAAAGTTTAGCCACTATCATTGAAAATCTCTATGAATATTATGTTCCTCAAAAATATTGTTTTGAAGTTGCTAAATTCTGGGCTTTACGTCATTTAAAAAAATTTGATTTTAATAAAGTCATAGCTAAACAAAATAAAATGACTATTTCTTTCTTAACACAATATCATTATGGTAGTAAATCTGTTGGTTGTACTTTCATTCTTATGCCACTTTTAAATAACTATAATGATGATATTAGTTTTAAAGAAAGCTTCATTTTACTGTATAATCTCTACACTAAATACAAATATGAAATTTATTTGCCTATATATAATTTCCTTCGTGCTAAACAAATAAATTTAATCGCTGAAGATGAACTTTATATCGATATTTTCCAACGTTCATCAGAACAATTATCTTCAAAACTCAATCAATTATCTTCTTTATTTGAAGAAAATTTTTCGACTTTAGCTTTTAGTGATTTTTCTGCTGAAAAACCAACAATAAAACAAGATTTATTACTTTATAGCCAAAATTTTGCCGATATCATCATATCTCAAATTTTATCCATTGAATTAAAACGTGGTGATTTGCCTACTAAATACACTAAATTAATAAATAATATCAAACAAATAAAGGGCATTCATTATTTTGTTGATATTTTAACAGCATTAGGCAAAAGTAAATTAAAAAATATTTCTTATCTTTGGTCTGAAGTAACTAATAAAGATAGCATTTTTTCTTATCTATTAAGTATTTGTAAACCTAAAAAAGATGAAACAGCTAAAGATTTAAAAGCGTATCTAAAAGATAAATCTATCTCTAATATTCGTTTAATCGAAGCTTGTATGTTCTCACCTTCATGGATACCATTAGTGGATAAAATTTTGAAATGGAAAGGATTTTTCAGCGGTTGCTATTATTTCTTAGCACATATGCGTTATGCTGATAAAAAATTAGCTGCTACATTTGCTAAATACACGCCGATTTCCATTGAAGATTTACGTGATGGAGCTTTTGATTTGGATTGGTTTAAATCATGCTATAAACAATTAGGTAAAGAACGTTTTGCTATTTTATATGATGCTGCTAAATATATCTCTGAAGGAAATGCTCATACACGTGCTAGAAAATACGCTGACGCTACTAACGGTTTATTCTCCGCTGATGAAGTCAAAGCACAAATAATTGAAAAACGCAACAAAGATTTATTGATGGCTTACGGATTAATACCACTTTCTAAGAGCGGTAAAATCACTAAGACTGCACAAAAAGAAATGCTCAAGCGTTATATATTCATTCAGCAATTTCACAAAGAAAGTAAAAAATTTGGCTCACAAAGACAATCTAGTGAAAACTTAGCTTGTAAAATTGCTCTAAATAATTTAGCAAGAAATGCTCATTTTTCTGATACTTTCCGCTTTATTTTAAATATGGAAACACAATTAATCAAAAATCAACAACAATATTTTGAGCCTAAAGAGCTAGAAAATATTTCTATTTATTTACAAGTAGATGAATATGGTAAAACTTCTATTATTTGTCAAAAACAAAATAAACAATTAAAATCTGTACCTAGTAAAATCAAAAAAGAACCATATTATCTTGCTTTAAAACAAGCCAAAAATGAATTTATTGACCAATATCGCCGTTCAAAAATTATGTTTGAACAAGCTATGGAAAATTCCACTTTATTTTTGGCAGATGAAATCACTTTGCTCAATCAAAATCCTATATTAAAACCATTGCTTCAAAATCTAGTATTTATTCATGATAATGATATAGGCTATTTCCAAAATAATAGCTTAATCTCACCTACAAAAGATATCATCAAATTAAATGCTGATGATAAAATTCGTATCGCTCACCCTATAGATTTATATAAAAGCAATCTATGGCATATATATCAGCAAGATTTATTTACACGTCAAATTAAACAGCCATTCAAACAAATTTTCCGTGAATTATATTTAAAAATAGATGATGAGTTAAATTCTGCTCAATCTCATCGTTATGATGGTTATCAAATCCAACCACAAAAAACGCAAGCTGTTTTAAAAACTCGCAATTGGATTGCTAGCTATTATGAAGGTCTACAAAAAGTATATTATCAAGAAAATATTATTGCTACTATTTACGCTGCTGTTGATTGGTTTACTCCTGCCGATATTGAAGCTCCTATACTTGAATATGTATCATTTTATGATCGCAAAACTTTCAAAGATATTTTAATTAAAGATATTCCTGATATTGTTTTCTCTGAAGTTATGCGTGATGTAGATTTAGCTATCAGCATTGCTCATGTAGGTGGCGTAGACCCTGAAACAAGCCATTCTACAATACAGATGCGCAAAGCTATCTTAGAATTTACTTTACCACTCTTTAAATTGAATAATGTTTCCTTAAATGATAATTTTGCTATCATCAAAGGAAATTTAGCTGATTATTCCATTCATTTAGGTAGCGGTATTGTTCATCAAATGGCAGGAGCTGAAATCGCTATTTCTGTTGTTCCTTCCCAACATCGTGGTCGCCTATTTTTACCTTTTGTTGATGAGGACCCTAAAACAGCCGAAATCATCACCAAAGTATTGCTCTTTGCCAAAGACAATGATATCAAAGACCCATTTATTTTAAATCAAATAAAAGTAGTTAAATAAAACGAAAAAACTGTACTAAACAATTTATGATTTTAGTACAGTTTTTTCTATTTTATCTATGCTCTTTTTGATTTAGTTCTCACCCAAAACATCAATTTATCTTCTTTTAATTTATTAATATAATTGCGGAAAAAGATATTAGGAATTGCCACACCAACAGCTATCGCCAATAATATCAAGGTTGTATTAACACCATTATTTAAAACATGATGATAATTCATATTATCCACATTTTCTAAATTAATAATATTAAATAGTAAACGATACATAAAAACACCTGGAATTAAAGGGATTACAGACGGAATAGTCAATACATGACTAGGTGTATGTACTATATGTACAGCTTTCAAAGATAATAAACTGACTATGACAGCACCTGCAAGCGAAGCCGTTGCTTGTGAACAATCATATTCTAACATTAAAAAGTTGCGTACTCCCACTGAAATTATCGCTCCACAGGCAACTACAATTAACAATCTAGGTGGCACATTAAAAATAGTTGCAAAACCTATAGCAGCTACTGAGGCTGCAACAGCACAAACTACAAATGAATTAGGAGAAATACTTAAGCTTGTAAAATCTTGAACTACACATAATTTTATGGCAAAAGCTATGCCAAAAGTCATACTTCCTATTATCAATAAAGTATTTATCGCCCTTGTCATTCCTGCTATAATATAATTATCTACCAAATCATCTATCGCATTAATCAAAGGAACTCCCGGCACGATAAATAAACTACAAGCAATAAGTGGATGCCATGGCGTATTAGTTGGCATAAAATGTATAAAGTATGCACAAATAGTGGCTACGAAAGCAGAAATAGCTATTGAAGCATATGGATTAAATTTTAATAAATTGCATTTCATTCTCGTCCAATAACCTATCATTGCACAAATAGAAGTGTAGATAGATGCAAAAAAATCACCACCAAATAATAAGCTAAAGCCACCACAAGCCAGCCCTGCACTAATCATCACTAAAGGCTTTTTATAATATCTTTTACGCAAACAAATAAATCTCAACTCTTTTTCAAATTCATTTAAAGAATAATCTTGCTCAATAGCTCGCCATGATAATTTACTAACTCCAGAAATTGCTGTCATATCTACTCCATGTCTATAACATTTTTGGAAATTAGTAATAGATTTATCCCCTGTATTGATATTCACCATTATTGTTGTAAAAGTAATATGAATTTGCAATCTTCGCTCTGGTATTTTCATAAATACGCCCACGCGTTTCATATTACGTACAATACGATTTGTATCAGCTCCACTTTCCATTAAGACTTTGCCCACACGCAAAATCAATTGTATTTTTCGTTCAATCTCCTTATCTTCTTTCAAATTTTTTAAATTATTATGTTCTAAATAATCATTCATCTTCCCTAACCTCTATAACTCTATTATTCAATTTTCTATTACCAAATAGCATAAATATGATGATTTTAAAATTATATTTCCTTCATCATCTGCTATATTTATATTATTATACAAAGTAATATTAAATTCAAATACAGCTTTGTTATTCAATCTATAACTAAAATGCATTAATAAAATTAAATAAAGAGCTATTGACTATGGTGTTATACCATAGTTTATACTTGAAATAAGAAGTAATATTTTTCTATTTTAAGAAAGGATTTGTTATTATGGTTACGAAAAAATATTGCTGGTTAATGTTATTGCTAGCAATTATTTTGGAAATAACAGGTACAGCTTTAATGAAATTTTTTGCCATAAAAGGTGGTATGGAAGGTTATATCTTAATGCTTTTATTTATATTTTGTTCCTATTTTGCATTAAGCAAAGCCATTGTAAAAATTCCCATCAGTACTGCTTATGCTATTTGGGAAGGTATAGGCTTAATCGGCACAGCTACTGTGGCTTATTTTATTTTTAATGAAGACTTATCTTTATTAAAAGTTTTAGCTTTTATGGTAATCTTAAGTGGTTTAATCATGATAAAAAAAGGAACTTATACTGTTTCAAATAAATAATGGAGTTGAATATTATGTCAGATGGTACGATTGGTACTTTATTGATTATTGGTTCTGTATTTTTCGATGTATTCGCTAATATTTGTCTAAAAAAATCTCAAGGATTTAAATATAAATTATATGGATTTTTGGCAATCAGTTTAGTTGGATTTGCCTTTTTATGTTTAGCTTACGCTATCAGCATCATGGATTTAAGCATTGCTTATGCCTTATTTGGTGCTTGTGGTTTACTTTTAACCACAATTATTGATAAATTATTTTTCGGTCTACGCATCAAGCCTTTGGGAATTATTGGCTTAATGACGATGATTACTGGTATTATTTTAATAAAAATGATTTAAATAAATAAAACCACTATTTAGTATGAAATTATATCTTTAAAATTATACTATAATAGTGGTTTTATTTATTCACGTCATTGACCAATTTTATCAAAATCTTTTCGTGGTCTAACTACAGGTTTTTCATCAGCATAACCCAATAATGCAATATAAGCTATTATTTCACCCTTTTTATTTAACCAATGTTTTAATTCTGGATATACAAAGAAAATATCTCCTATCCATAAACTTCCTAATCCTAAATTGTTAGCAGTTAATAACATATTTTCAATACTTGCACATATTGCTTGAATATCACAAATTTCAGCAATATGTTCCTCAAAACTCAAGAATTTTCTATATTCTTTAGATAATGTATTTATTACAAAAATAAGTACTGTAGCTTCTTGCATAATTTTAAAACTATTTTGAGCACTATTGATATAGTTAACATAATTAGGTAATAATGATTGCATTAATTCCCTAGTTATTCCTTAATTTAAAATCTGCATACATTCTTGTTTTGATTTATCCATAACCACTATAAAATACCATGGTTGTCTATTTTTAGCAGAAGGAGCTTATCGTCCAGCTTCTAAAATTTTTTAATTAAATCCTTTTGTTACTTATTCTGCTTAAACTTATGTATACTTCTCCTATTTTCAATATCAATTATCATAGATAGTCACCTTCTTATTATATAAAAATAACCACTATCTAATAAAAAAATTGGGCTAGATAGTGGTTATTTTTATTTTTCTTGTAAAGAATCCCATAATAATAAAATATTATTACCTACTTCTGCATAAAAACGAATACTTTTTGTTTGTTTTCTTTCTTCCCAAGCTACATGGTTTTTTGATTTTTCCTGTGCATATTTTTCTTTAAAAACTTTTAACATTTTATCATTAAACTGTACATCAATCATCATATTATATCTTTGAAAATTTTTATCTACTAAAATATAATGATTATCTAATACTTTTAAATTATATTTTTTCTCAATTAAATCTATATAACCTTTTGGTAATTTATAATCCATATCTTAAAAATCCTTTCTTCATTTATAAATAAAGGCGTAATCCCTAAGGATACGCCTTTATTATTCATTTTAAATCAAATGGAGATAAGTTTCTTAAACTGTTTTCATTAATATCAGCATTAGCAAATTTATCTATCAACTGTTGCACTGCTAGTGTTGCAGATAATTTTCCATTAATTACATCTTCTTCAATTTCTCCTTTACTTTTTATAATCTCTGGACAACGATAAAATAAATTATGCAAATGTTCTTCTATCATAGTATACACCCAAGAAATCGTTTGTTGTTTTCGACGTTCCTTCAAAACACCATTAGCAAAACCTTGTTTCATAAAAACTTTCACAACATTTTGCCAAAAATCCATAATTCCTTCACCTGTATATGCTGAACAAGTATAAGCATGTGTAGTCCAGTGCTCTGTTGCTTGTCGCAAAAATTGCAAAATACGTTCATATTCTGCACGAGTCACCAATGCTCTTTGCTTATTATCTCCATCAGCTTTATTTACTAAAATAGCGTCAGCTAATTCCATAACACCTTTTTTCATGCCCTGTAATTCATCACCAGCACCTGTTAATACAACTAAAAGGAAAAAATCTACCATAGAACGTACTGTCGTTTCACTTTGTCCTACGCCTACCGTTTCCACTAAGATTGTATCATAACCAGCAGCTTCACATAAAAGTAATGTTTCTCTACTTTTACGTGTTAATCCTCCCAAAGTACCTCCAGATGGTGATGGTCGAATAAAAGCATTTGGCTCTCTTGATAACTGCTCCATTCTAGTTTTATCCCCTAAGATACTACCACGTGTAACTGTACTAGATGGGTCTACTGCCAATACTGCTACTTTATGCCCTTGTTGACATAATTTAGTTCCTAAAGCTTCAATTAAAGTAGATTTACCTGCACCTGGTACACCTGTAATTCCAATTCGCATAGATTTTCCAGTATATGGTAAAATTTTTTGAATTACTTCTTGTGCCATAGCAAAATGTACACTTGCATTACTTTCAATTAAAGTAATAGCTCTTGATAAAATCATACGATTTCCAGCTAAAATACCTTTAACATAATCATCTACTGTTAATTTTACTTGTTTAACTATTTTGGGTTTATTTACATGATGTTCAGTTTTATTTTGCTCACTCATACCATCATGTCCACCTTCTACACCTCGCATAACTCTACAGGCAAATTTATCATCATTATTATCAGGTCTCCATGAAGGCTTATACGTATCAGTCATAACATCAGTCCTCCAGACGTTTGTTAAGAAGCTCCAATACTTTTTTTGCACAAACAGGAATTATCGTACCTGGTCCAAAAATGGCAGCAGCACCATGTTCATATAAGAAATCATAATCTTGAGCAGGTATTACCCCACCAATTACTACCATAATATCTTCACGACCACGTTTTTTCAATTCTTCAATGAGTTGTGGCATTAAAGTTTTATGACCAGCTGCCAAGGAACTCATACCTACAATATGCACATCATTATCAACAGCATCTTGAGCAGCTTCTTCTGGTGTTTGGAATAATGGTCCAATATCAACATCATAACCCATATCAGCAAAAGCAGTAGCAATTACTTTTGCTCCACGATCATGACCATCTTGTCCCATTTTAGCAATATAGATACGAGGACGACGACCATATTCCACTTCAAACTTATCTGTCATATCACGAACTTCTTTAATAACATCATCATCACTAAATTCACTACTATATACACCAGATATAGAACGAATAATTGCTTTATGTCTACCACAAACTTTTTCTACTGCATCAGAAATTTCACCTTTAGATGCACGTGCTCTTGCTGCTTCTACAGCTAATTCTAATAAATTACCTTCACCTGTTTCCATAGAACGAGTGATAGCTTCAAGACAAGAACGAACTTTGTCATTATCACGATTTGCACGTAATTTTTTAAGTCTCTCAATCTGAGCTAAACGAACTGCTGTATTATCAACTTCTAAAATATCAAGTGGATCTTCTTTATCTAAGCGAAGATAATTTACGCCAACAATTTTTTCACTACCAGAATCAATATGAGCTTGACGACGTGCTGCTGCTTCTTCTATACGCATTTTAGGCAGACCTGTATCAATTGCTTTAGACATACCACCGAGAGCTTCAATTTCTTGAATATGTGCCCAAGCTTTTTTTATGAGTTGATTTGTTAAAAATTCTACATAATACGAACCACCCCATGGGTCAATTACCTTACATACTTTAGTTTCATCTTGAATATATAATTGCGTATTACGAGCAATACGAGCTGAAAAGTCTGTAGGAAGAGCTATAGCTTCATCTAGTGCATTTGTGTGTAAAGATTGTGTATGACCAAGAGCTGCTGCCATAGCTTCAATACAAGTTCGAGTAATATTATTAAATGGATCTTGTTCTGTAAGACTCCAACCAGAAGTCTGAGAATGTGTACGTAAAGCCATAGATTTTGTCTTTTTAGGATGAAAAGAATTGACAATTTTAGCCCAAAGCATACGACCAGCACGCATTTTAGCAATTTCCATGAAATAATTTTTCCCCATAGCCCAAAAGAAAGATAATCGTGGTGCAAATTGGTCAATGGTTAATCCATGTTCTGTACCTGTACGCAAATATTCAAGACCATCAGCTAATGTATAACCTAATTCAATATCTGCTGTTGCACCTGCTTCTTGCATATGATAACCAGAAATAGATATACTATTAAATTTAGGCATATATTTAGAAGTATACTCAAAAATATCACCAATAATTCTCATTGAAGCTGCTGGTGGATAAATATAAGTATTACGTACCATGAACTCTTTTAAAATATCATTTTGAATAGTACCTGCCATAACAGCTTTATCTACACCTTGTTCTTCACCAGCCAAAATATAAAAAGCCATGATAGGAAGTACTGCACCATTCATAGTCATGGATACTGACATCTGATCAAGTGGAATGCCTTTAAATAATATTTCCATATCTAAAATAGAGTCAACTGCTACTCCTGCTTTACCAACATCTCCTACTACACGAGGATGGTCTGAATCATAGCCTCTATGTGTTGCTAAGTCAAAAGCAATAGATAAACCTTTTTGCCCAGCTGCAAGATTTCTACGATAAAAAGCATTTGATTCTTCTGCTGTAGAAAAACCTGCATATTGTCGTACTGTCCATGGTCTTGTTACATACATAGTTGCATATGGACCACGCAAAAATGGTGGAATACCTGCTACAAAATCTAAATGATTACAATCTTTATAAACATTTTCATCATAAAGTGGTGCTACATCTATTTGCTCCATAGTGCGATAAAAATTTTCCTCAAAAGATTTTCCAGTTTCTGCTTTTAAACTTTCTTTCCATTTAGCAAAAGCGACCTCACTCTGTATTGCTTGCTGAAAAGGAATTTGTGTAAAATCTGGTATTTTAGACATTATTCAATCATCCCCTTTTCTTTTTGCATACGAAGTAAAGTTTCATAGCAATTAGAACGAACACTTATATAATCGTCCATACCCGCTTCATCGCATGCTTTTTTTAATTCTGGTGTTGGTGCACCTGCTAAAAAAACTTTCATACTAGGTTTTACAGCCTTAATACCAGAAGTAACAGCTGGCGCGAGTTCTGGATAAGTTGAATCTGTAGAACAAACAATAGCTACATCAGCATTTGAATCAATAGCTGCTTGTACAGCTTCTTCTACTGTTGGAAAACCATTATTAGTAAGTACATTAAATGCTGCTACTTGCATAAATGAAGTAACAAAATCTGCACGTGCTTTATGCTGTGGAATAGGTCCCATATTAGCAAGGAAAATATTTACATTTTCCCCTGTTTTTTCTAGATACTTTTCTGTGCGATGACGAAGTTGTTCATATCTTTCAGTCCAGCGATGTGGCAAAATAGCTTCTATAACTTCACCTGTCGCCTCTCCTGTAAGTGCTGTAGATATTTCACCTAAAGTGGCACCCGCTTTAATAGTCTGTTTAACTGTATTTATTAATGAACCATGTTCACTAAAATCACGTTTACCAATTTCCGATAATAATAATTTAACATAATCATTGTCACGTACTTTTACATTAACTTTAATTGCCATTTTTCTATCTGCTATAATTTTATCAAAATTAATTTCTGGTACTTCCAATAATTTTTCAGTCATATTTGGATACATATTATTACCAACAGCACGATCTTTTCTTGTTGCTAAATTTTTAAAACGAGCTTGTAATACTTCATTAATAGCTATCTGCACAGTATTATTTTCTAAAGCTTTTATTAAACCACCATGAGCTTCAATTTCTTGAAATTTTGCCCAAGCCTTTTGAGTAAACTCTTCTGTCAATGGTTCAAGATACCAACTACCACCAGCAGGGTCTATTGGTTGAATAAAATTAAATTCATGTTGCTCCATAATTTGAATATTTCGTGCAATACGACGAGAAAATTCATCACTAGGACGTATACAATGGTCAAATGGTTTTACAAACATACCATCCATACCACCAACAACAGCAGAAAATGATTGTGTAGCTGCACGAAGTAAATTTACATAAGGATCATATACTGTTTGACAAAAAGACGATGTACTTACATATATATTAATTTTTTGAGCTATATCATCTCCACCACAATTTTTAACAATTTGAGCCCAAATCATTTTCACACTGCGTAATTTAGCAATTTCCATAAAAAAATTTGCACCTATACTAAAATGAAAACGTAAATGACGACAAAAAGTATTCACATCAATGCCACGTCGTTCCATAGATTTCATATATGTTACAGCTTCATTCATGGCATATGCTACTTCTTGGATATCATTTGCACCACCATTGTGATAAACATCTGTATTTACTACTACAGTCTTTAATTCTGGTGCAAATTTTTCTGCCCAACAAATACTATGAGCCATTTCATCATAATATTCATCAAGAGGTCGTGTAAGCTTTCCATCTAAAGCTAATTCTCCAATAGGATCTGCTGTAATAGCACCATGAAGTTTTTTTAGTGATAATTTTTTCTGTTCACACACCACTGCAACAGCAGAAAGTAATGCTATATTAGAAGCACCTGCATAAATATCAATTTCAAATTTTTCTAAATCAACATCATCTAATAATTTATTTACATCTGATAAAGTCGATAAAGAAACACCAATATCTGCGATTTCTTCTTTATTAGCTGTATCTACATCATAACCTTTACGTGTTGCTGTATCCAAAACTACACTTGCAGCTGTTGAACCTTTTAATAATTCATATTTTACCATTTCATTGGCTTCACTAGGAGTTTTAGCATCACACTCTTGAGCTATTGTCCATGGTTTATGTATATAACCACTAGCATTAGCTCCACGTAAATTACTTTCCATTCCTGGATAAGTCTTATTATGAGTTAACCCTTCTAAATCTTCCATACGATAAATAGGGTTTAATGTAATACCTTCATAAGTTTTAGTAAACATACTTTTTTCAAAAGGTTTTCCCTTTAATAATGCCACTACAGCTTCTTTCCATTCTTCATATGAAGGAATTTCAAACTCATCAAAAGTAACAGCAGGAATATCTTGTTCTTGTTGTTCTTCTTGTCGAATTTCTTCGCCAAGTGTTTTATCTTGTTCCATATATAATAATTTCCCTTCTCTACTTCTGCATTTTCATTTAAGGGGATAATTTAATACTATTATTGAATAGTTAATAAATACTCTTATATATCTAATAAATGGTTCGAGTTCCTCCTACCTAGATATTAAATATAAAATTTATAAAAAAGCCATCACTAAATTTAGTGATGGCTGGATTGGTAATATATATTCCCCAAATATTATTTACCATTTTTATTAAATTATTCAAGTATTTATGCTAATCATAATAATGATTAAATTTTTCAGTAAATTAAACATAATTTACAACAAATTAATATGATACATCGATGGCACTTGCTTAAGATAATCATGAGCCATCTTCATGGATTATCTCTATAAACAGAAAAACCGCTTTTCATAAACAATATATGAAAAACGGTAGAAAATTATAATTAGAATTTACATGTATAAAAAACATATACATTCTACTACATCTCTCCCCGTCTCTCGCAGGTCAAACGACGATGCTTCTTATAGGCAGTTCTTCTGACTCAGTATCATTGCTCACTTCGCCTTCCCAGTTTCCCAGTGACATTCATGAAGTTTGCTCCTCTTTACAGCGGCGGGACCGTGCCGGATTTTAACCGTCTTCCCTATTAAGCATAAATATGCACCTATAAGGTTTCATTATCAACTTGTCGCCTTTATTATACTTTTTATTTTATATATTTGTCAACGATAAATTAAAATACTTTTAAGATAATTATTTTATATAGAGTATTGACACAAATTCTATATAGTGATATTCTAAAAAAGAACTGAATATAGTTCAATGAATCAGGTGTCCATTTGGACTTAATAGGGAATTCAGTACGTAATTTATTATTAAGCTGAAACGGTCCCGCCACTGTATGAGGGAACTTATCCAAATTTATGTCACTGGGAAACTGGGAAGGCTTGGATATAGTAATGAACTCGAGTCAGGAGAACTGCCTGATTAACAATCACCGTGTGCAATTAATTTATTTTAATTGCCATACCTGCGAGCGATGGGGAGGAGATTAGACAGTAAATTTTAGAATTTACTCAATGTGTCTATTCACCTCTTTTCAAAGCGAAAAGGGGTTTTTTATTTATCGGTTTTACTTTATGTCTTCAGCAAACATAAAGTAATCATTGCTCAAAATTCCAAACTAATCATTATATTGTTGTATTATTATGCTTATAGCATGCTTAAGTATTATCCTAAGCATGCTATTTTTTTCTTATAATTTAATTTTAAAGATAGCTTTTTTTATAGTTTGACTTTGTTGACAGATAATAGCAGTACGATGAGCATCTTCTGGATAACAAATTAGAAAATCACCTTTGTTAATTAAGTTAACAGTAGCTTTTTCTTCACCTGTTAATTCTACAAAATCGCGATTTTCGTCAAATGATTTTATTTGCATATCATCGCAAAAGCTCACATCAATACTTTCTTTGCCTTCAATAATCATATGCACATCAATATATTTTTTATGTGCTTCCCAAAAACGTTCTTCACGTTTTACTGTAGCATAGTTTTCGATATTAACAAAAAACTCATCGCCATTTATTTTATAACCACCTTTTTCATATGTAGTTAAATCATGCTCTCTTGCATAAGTAAAACAAGCTTTAATTTTTTCTGTCAAAAAATCATACTTATCTGCGTATTTAAGATTGCCAAAAATCATGTTTATAACCTCTTTTCTTAGTTTATTAAAATAATTATATCATGATATTGAAAAAATATTCTTCTCCATTTATCATTAAAGCTAAATATTAATATTATAAGTGAGATGATTTTATGGTACACATACCAAAATTAAATACATTACAAACTGAAAATAAAATTCCCTTTAAAGTAGAAGCACCTTTTGAACCTACAGGCGACCAACCTCAAGCGATTGAAGCTTTAGCTCAAGGCATTCAAAATGGTCAAACATCACAAGTTTTATTAGGTGCTACAGGTACAGGAAAGACTTTCACTATCGCTAAATTAATTGAAAAAATCCAAAAACCTACACTTGTTATCGCTCATAATAAAACGCTAGCTGCACAATTAGCTAGTGAGTTTAAAGAATTTTTTCCGCATAACGCTGTAGAATATTTTGTCAGCTACTATGATTATTACCAACCAGAAGCCTATATTGCCCAAACAGATACTTATATCGAAAAAGATTCTTCCATCAATGATGAAATTGATAAGCTTCGCCATTCTGCAACTTGTTCTTTATTTGAACGTCGTGATGTCATCATTGTTGCTAGTGTATCTTGTATCTACGGTTTAGGTTCACCAGAAGATTATTATGATTTAGTCTTATCTGTACGTGAAGGTCAAGAATATCCTCGTGATGATATCTTGCGAAAATTAGTTTCTATCCAATATGAACGCAATGATATAAATTTTGACCGTGGTAAATTCCGCGTTCGTGGCGATGTCATTGAAATTTTTCCTGCTGGTTATAGTGATAGAGCTATCCGCATTGAACTTTTTGGAGATGAAGTCGACCGCATTTTAGAAGTAGATACTCTAACTGGTGAAGTCTATGGTCAACGCAAGCATATTTTAATTTATCCTGCTTCTCACTATGTAACTTCTAAAGAACATATGAAAGAAGCTATCGACTCCATACAAGAAGAACTTCAACAGCAATTAAAAATCCTTGAAGATGATAATAAACTCTTAGAAGCTCAACGTTTGAAACAACGCACAAATTATGATTTAGAAACTATGGAAGAGATGGGATATTGCTCTGGCATCGAAAATTATTCACGCCATTTAACAGGCAGAAAAGCTGGCGAAGCTCCGTATACACTTCTTGATTATTTCCCTGATGATTTTTTAATCGTCATTGATGAATCTCACGTTACTATACCACAGATAAAAGCTATGTATGCAGGCGACCGCTCACGCAAAGAATCACTTGTAAATAACGGTTTTCGTCTGCCTTCTGCCTTTGATAATCGCCCTCTACGCTTTGAAGAATTTCTCGATCATATCAATCAGATAATCTATGTTTCTGCTACACCAGCACCATTTGAATTAGCACAAGCAAATCAAGTAGTAGAACAGATAATCCGCCCAACTGGTCTGTTAGATCCTGAAATAGAAATTCGCCCACTTGAAGGACAAATGGACGATTTACTTGGAGAAATAAAAATCCGCACTAAGAAAAATGAACGTGTACTCATCACTACTTTGACTAAAAAAATGGCTGAAAATCTCACTGATTATTTAAAAGAAATGGGTATCAAAGTCCGTTATCTTCATTCTGATATTGCCACTATTGAAAGAGCGGAAATCATTCGCGATTTGCGTTTAGGAAAATTTGATGTACTCGTAGGGATTAACTTATTACGTGAAGGCTTGGATATGCCAGAAGTTTCTTTGGTAGCTATCTTAGATGCTGATAAAGAAGGCTTCTTGCGTTCAGAGACATCTCTCATTCAGACAATCGGTCGTGCTGCTAGAAATGCTCATGGTAAAGTAATTATGTACGCCGACCGCATCACCGATTCTATGCAAAAAGCCATTGATGAAACTATGCGTCGTCGAGAAGTCCAAGATAAATACAATCAAGAACATCATATAACACCGAAGACAATTCAAAAGAAAATAAAAAATCTCATTGAAACTACTATGGTTGCGGAAGAAAAAGCAAGTTATGATGCTGAAAAACCAAAGAAAAAATTGAAAATGACTGCTAAAGAAAAGAAAAAATTAATTCTTTCTTTAACTAAAGAAATGCAAGAAGCTTCTCGCAACTTAGAATTTGAACGAGCTGCTCAAATTCGCGATATCATCTTTGAATTAAACGAAAAAAAATAATTTATTTTATCCATAAAAAAGCACTATAGCATGAAAACTATAGTGCTTTTTACTTATTCGTCATAAAGATGACAGCGTACATATCTATTATTTATCATTTTCATTTCAGGTAATTTCTGTCTACAAATTTCTTTAGCTTTTGGGCAACGCGTATTGAATGGACAACCTTTTGGCGGATTTAATGGACTTGGCAATTCACCTTGCAAAATAATTCGCTGTTTATGTTTTTCTTTTTGTGGATCTGGCAATGGAATTGAAGATAACAATGCTTTCGTATATGGGTGTAGAGGATTTATATATAAATCTTCTGTATCGGCAAGTTCTACAATTTGCCCTAGATACATAACTGCTACTTTTTGGCTGATATAACGCACCATAGCTAAATCATGAGCGATAAATAAATATGTCAGACCTAATTCATGTTGTAATTTTTCTAGTAAATTTACGACTTGTGCTTGAATAGATACATCAAGTGCCGAAATCGGCTCATCGCAGATAATCAGTTTAGGTTCACAAGCAAGTGCTCTAGCTATACCGATACGCTGTCTTTGTCCGCCACTAAATTCATGAGGAAAACGGTTTGCCTGCTCTTTACTCAATCCCACTAATTCCAATAATTCATAAATACGCTCTTGTCTTTGTTTTTTATCTGTATATAAATTATGCACAAGCAAAGGCTCTTCAATGATATCTGCCACTGTCATTCTTGGATTTAATGAAGCATATGGATCTTGGAATATCATTTGAATATCTTTTGTCATCTCTTTATTTTGTGAAATATCTTTGCCTGCAAATATGATTTTGCCTTTTGTCGGTTTATATAATCCGATAATAGTTCTGCCTGTAGTTGATTTTCCACAGCCTGACTCACCTACAAGTCCTAATGTTTTTCCCTCTTCTATAGAAAAACTGACATCATTTACTGCTTTTAAAATCTGTTTTGGTCTTCCCCAAAAAGAACGCTTCACTACAAAATCTTTATGTAGATTTTTGACTTCTAATAAATTCATCAAAATTCCTCCCTATTCTCTTTGGGTGCAAATTCATGCTCCAACCAACATTTTACATAATGATCTTTATTTAATTGTGTCTTTTCTGGCATCAACTGCATACATATTTTCATTGCTTTTGTACAGCGTTTGACAAATGGACAATAATCAATACTTTCTTTTAAATCTGGTGGCTGACCATCAATCACATATAATTTATCTTCTTTATTTAAATTTAAATGAGGCAAAGATTTTAATAAACCTCTAGTATAAGGGTGATGTGCATGATAAAACAAGTCGTCAACATTTGCTTTTTCTACGATTTGACCTGCATACATAACTGCTACTTCATCGCAAATATTGGCAATAACCCCTAAATCATGCGATATCATAATGATGGACATATTCAATTTTTCTTGTAAGGATTTTAATAAATCTAAAATTTGTGCCTGTACAGTTACATCAAGAGCTGTTGTCGGCTCATCTGCTATCAATAATTCTGGTTCACAGGCAAGTGCCATTGCAATCATAACGCGTTGACGCATACCGCCACTGAATTGATGGGGATAATCTTTCAATCTTTTTTGGGCAAATGGTATCCCTACTAAATTTAATAATTCTACAGCTTTTTCTGTCGTTTCTTTATCCGATAATTGTTTATGCAAAAACAAAACTTCTTTTATCTGCGTACCAATCGTAAGTACAGGATTTAAAGATGTCATTGGGTCTTGAAATATCATCGCAATTTTATTGCCACAAATTTTGGCTAAATCTTCATCTTGAAAATTGACTAAATCCTGACCTTGCCATAAAATCTGACCATTTTCAATAATGCTATTTTCTTTAGGCAACAAACCCATGATAGCATGAGCCGTTACTGATTTTCCACAGCCTGACTCGCCCACTATTCCTAGAGCTTGTCCTCTTTTTAAATCAAAACTAACATTGCGTACTGCTTTTACTTTTCCTCGATAAGTCTGAAAAGCAACTGCTAAATCTTTTACTTGTAAAATTTCTTTATTTTCTTCCATGGTAAACACTCATTCCTTCACTATTTTAACGACGCATCTTAGGGTCTAAAACATCTCGCAGACCATCACCTAAAAAGTTAAAAGCCAACATAGTGACACTGATAGCTACTGCTGGAAAAAATAATTGAAAAGGATATGCACGCAAATTATTTACGCCCTCTGACGCTAAAACGCCCCAACTAGCCATTGGTGCAGAAACACCTAGTCCAATAAAACTCAAAAAAGCTTCTGTAAATATTGCATCAGGAATAGCCAGTGTCATTGTTACAATGATTGCCCCCATGGCATTTGGCAATAAATGTCTAAATAAAATTCTTTTTTTCGATACACCTATTGTTCTAGCTGCCAAAATAAATTCTTGTTCCTTCATTGATAAAATCTGACCACGCACAATTCTTGCCATCTGTAGCCAATAACCAATACCTAAAGCAATAAAAATATTAATAAGCCCTGGCTTTAAAATTACCATCAATAAAATTACATACAATAAAGTCGGTACGCTATATAAGATATCGACAATATTCATCATTATGCGGTCGATCTTGCCACCGCAAAAACCTGCTATTCCGCCATAGATTACACCAATAAAAAGATTTAATAAACTCGCCACTATACCAATAGCTAAAGAAATTCTCGCACCATATAAAACGCGAATAAAAATATCTCTACCTAAATTATCTGTACCAAACCAATGCTCCCAACTAGGAGAACTATTTGTCATCATCAAATTTTGTTCATCATAAGTATGGCTAGAAAAAATAGGGCCAAAAATAGCTACAACTATTAAGCATACGATAATAATTAATCCCAGCAAAGCCATTTTATTTTTCTTTAATCTAATCCACGCATCTTGCCAATATCCCAATGTTTCTTCTTTTTTTTGCACCTGCAAAATTTCTCGCTCTAAAGGCAAAAATAAATCTTTATTTATCATCTTCATTCACCTTTTTCTTCACCGATTTTAATGCGTGGGTCTAATAATGGATAAAGTAAATCCACTACCATATTTAAAACAATTACAATCACACTATAAAAAATTGTTACACCTAAAATTACAGTATAATCTCTATTATAAATACTAGTTACAAAATATTGCCCCAAGCCTGGTATCGCAAAAATAGTTTCAATGACAAAACTACCTGTCAAAATACTAGCTGTCATTGGTCCTAAATAAGTTACTACAGGAATTAATGAATTCGGCAAAGCGTGTTTTATTAAAACTTTGCTCCATGATAAACCTTTGGCTCTCGCTGTTTTTATATAATCTTGTGATAAAATATCCAACATACTAGAACGCGTCAATCTAGCGATAAATGACATTGGCATTCCTGATAAAGCTAAAGCTGGCATGATTTCATATCGCCAACCATTCCACATAGCAGCTGGCAGTAAATGTAATTTTGTCGATAATACATATATAAGTAATGCCGCCACAACAAAACTAGGCACAGCAACTCCTAAAGTCGTAAAAAAATTAACTGCCCTATCTTGCCATTTATCTTTTTTCACACCTGCTAATATTCCCGCTGGTATACCGATGATAATTGCTATTAAAATTGCTTCTATACCCAATTTAAATGATACTGGAAAACCGTCTTTGATGATATCATTTACACTACGACCTGGATATTTAAATGATGGTCCTAAATCACCTTGTACTAAATTGCATAAATAATCACCATACTGTTTATATAAAGGATCATTTAATTTATATCTTTCTTCTATACTATGTAATACATATGGAGGCAAAGATTTTTCTGCCGTAAAAGGCCCTCCTGGTATAGCATGCATTAGACAAAAAGTTATAGTTATAACTATCCATAAAACAATAAATGCATTAAAAATTCGCTTAATTATATATCCCATATCTCATCTAACCTCCAATATAGATTAAACTATATTATAAAATTTAATCATCTAAACTGCAAATTTATTATATCATCAAAATTCTATATCTATAAATTTATAAACAAAAAGACTCAAATCAGCATTTACACTAACTTGAGTCTTATATATATTTCAATAAAAATTCAATTTAAAATTATAAACATTGTTCAGTTCTACCGATGATATCATCTTGAGTTTTCTTAGATAAAACATTGAAAAAGGCACTATAACCTGCTACGCGTACGATTAAATCTTTATGTTTTTCTGGATATTTTTGTGCATCAATCAAAGTCTCTCTCGATACGATATTATATTGAACATGATATCCATGCAATCTATTGAAGAAAGCACGAATTAACATTTCTAATTTTTGTTTATTTTCTTCTGTAGAAAGCATTTGCGGTGTCATTTTTTGATTTAATAACACTCCACCAGTTATTTTTTCTGTTGGCAATTTAGCAACAGATTTAAATACAGCTGTTGGCCCATTTTTATCTGCATTATGTGCAGGGCTACAACCTTCTGCAAGTGGTTCATAAGCATTTCTTCCATCAGGTGTCGCCATTGTTCCCATACCTTGACCTACATTAGCACTGATTGAAGATGTACCACCATAGCGAATACCACCGATTGGACCTCTATGATAACGAGTATTTGGATATTTTTTGATTTCATCTAAATAAGAATCATAAGCTTCGACTACAAGATTATCTACATAATCAATATCATTGCCATATTTTGGCACTTCATCAATCAACATTGCTTGAATTTTTTTATTTTCATCAGATTGGAAATCATCTAAAATAGCATTCCAAAGTTGAATTGGTGTGATTTTCTTTTCTTCAAAAACTAATTTTTTAATTGCAGCTAAAGAGTCAGCCATGTTGGCAATACCGACTTGAAGTCCAGATATGAAATCATATACTGCACCGCCTTCTTTGATAGTTTTTCCTCTACCAATACAATCATCAGTAAGTGCAGAACATAAAACATCTGGCACATCTCGCTCAGAAGCTTTATCAATAGCATTTTCGACAATAACACTATAACGAGTCATTTCGCGTACAGTTTTATCCCATGCAGATAATAATTCTTCATAGCTCTTCATATCTTTGAAATAGCCATAGCCTTTAGTGAAGCGTTTTCCTGTAGTTAAATCCACACCATCATTCATAGCACAAAGAAGCACTCTTGGGAAATTTATATACGACATACCAGTACAGCGATAGCCCCATTTTCCTGGAACAGCCGTTTCTACACAACCAATAGCACTATAATTATAAGCGTCTTCTTCTTTTACACCCCAATTGATAAAAGATGGAATGATGATTTCATCATTATTTAAAGCAGGCATACCAAAGCCTAATTTCATAACTTCAATACAATCATCAAAGAATGCTTTATTGATATTTTTATGATAACGAACTGTTAAATTAGGCTGTGTAAGTCTAGTCTGCGCTACAGATTGCAATACTACAAAACTCAATTCATTGACAGCATCTTTTTTGTCTGGAGTTTGCCCACCGATAGTAACATTTTGATACATTGGTGAACCTGCTGAACTTAAAGTATGAGCTTGAGAACGCACTTTATTAATAGTTAAAGTTTTTATCCACAAACAAGTCAAAAGTTCTAAAGCTTCATCTTTGGTGATGACTTTTTCTTGAATATCTTTTATATAGTAAGGATACATATATTGGTCAAATCTGCCATAGCTCAAAGAATGACCATTAGATTCAATCTGTAAAATCAATTGAATAAACCATACAGATTGCACTGCTTCATAAAAAGAAGTTGCTGGTTCATAAGGAACTTTAGCACAAATTCTGCTTATCTCTAATAATTCTGCTTTTCGTTTACTATCTTTTTCTTTATCGGCTAATTCCTGAGCTAATTTACTATAACGTTGTGCAAATTGATGAACGGCTTCAATAACGATTAACACAGCCTTATAAAATATATTTTTATCAATGCTATCTGGATCAGTAAGGTCAAGCTTTGCTTTTAAATCTTTTACTCTTTCCTCATAGCCTTTTAAACCAAAAGCTAAGATTTTTTCATAATTGACAGCTAAATGAGCATCTCCTGCATTTAATTTTCCTTCCATGCCAAAGACGCCAGTTTCCATAAATACGCTAACTTCTTCTGGCAAAAGAGCTTCTCCTCTAGCACGAAGATTATTATTTTCCCAAAATGGAGCTATATCTCTCAATTGCTGTTTTGTTTCTTCTGTAATATAAAAAACATCACCATCTCTTTTTTCAAAAAGGTCTAATTCGTTTAATACAAATTCCATAGTATATTCTGGGAAAATTGGAGCATTTTTATTTTTTGTAGCCTGATTACCTACAATCAAAGTTTTATCTTCAATATAAATGCTCATGTTTTCTAAAATTTTTTGTAACATGAGTGCTCTTACCATTACACGTGGCTGATTTTGATTTTCTCTATATACTTGTGTAGCTAATACAGCTCTTTGAGCATCAATATATGGCTTTTCATCTAAAACTTCCTCACGAAAAGCTTTCATTCTATCAGTTAATGAGCCAAAATATGCTTTATTTTCCATAATCAATACCTCCAACAAGTATAAAAATTTATTTTAATTCGTAAATATTTTTTATTTCATCTATAATTAAAATAACTTATTTAAACTTATATGTCAATATTTTTTATCTTAATAAATGATTTTACTTTCAAATGAAAGTTTTGTGATTTATTTTTATTAGCGAAAATGATATAATTTATATAAAGTAAAATTAAGCGAGGAAATTATCATGCGTAAAGCTAATTATATGCAAACAGGTGTAATTTTTAATATTCAAAAATTCAGTATAAATGATGGCCCTGGTATCCGCACTGTAGTTTTTTTCAAGGGTTGTCCTTTGCATTGTAAATGGTGTGCTAATCCTGAAAGTCAATTAGCCAAAATCCAAATTCTCTGGGATAAGAAGAAATGTCTTCATTGCCATCATTGTTTAGAAATTTGTCCACAAAAAGCTATTTCCTTAAAAAACGATAATATTTTTATTGATACTAATAAATGCACTCTATGCAAACAATGTATAAATACATGTCCGCAAAAAGCATTAACAAGTGAAGGAGAAATTAAAACTGTACAACAAATTTTAGATATAGTGCTTCAAGATGAAGTCTTTTATGAAGAAAGTGATGGCGGTATCACTCTATCTGGCGGAGAATTTCTCATGCAAACTCAATTTGCCGAAGAATTATTAATCGCAGCTAAAGAAAAAAATCTACATACATGCTGTGAAACGACTGGCTTTTGCACTCCTGAAAAATTTCAGCACATCATACAATATATAGATTATATTTTATTTGATTTAAAACACTGGGATAGCCAAAAACATCTTGAAGGTACTGGCATAGATAATAAATTGATTTTAACTAATATGAAGTATGCCATCTCCACTGGCAAGAAAGTTCTTCCTAGAATTCCTGTAATCCCAAAATTCAACGACTCCTTAGAAGATGCTAAAAGATTTTGTGAAGTTTTACATGATGTAGGTAGTAATCAATGTCAATTATTACCATTTCATCAATTTGGCGAAAATAAATATTATCTTTTAAATAAAAAATACGCTTATGAAAATCAACCTGCACTTCATTGTGAAGACTTACAAGAGTATTTGCAAATATTTTTAGATAATGATATCCATGCCTTTTTCTAATTTTTATAATCGTTTAAGCTTGTGTTATACTAATAGATAATATTTCTATTAAAGATTGGAGTCTATAATGAAAAATAGAGCAAATAAAATCTTAGAATTGCTTACACTCTCACCTGAAAATAAAATGGAAGTAACTGCACTTGCAGAAAAATTACAGGTCTCTCAAGTAACTATCCGCAAAGATTTAGATGCTTTAGAAAATAAAGGTATTATCAAACGAGAACATGGTATTGCTCTTTTATGTAGCACCGATGACATCAATGGCAGAATAGCTTATCATTATGAAGAAAAACGCAAAATCGCTCAAAAAGCTACCGAACTCATAAAAGATGGCGATACTATCATGATTGAAAATGGCAGTTGTTGTGCTCTTTTAGCTGAAAACTTAACCTTGTCTAAAAAAGATTTAACCATCATCACTAATAGTGCATTTATTGCCGACTATATTCGCGGTAAAGCTAATTTTCAAATCATTCTCCTCGGTGGAATTTATCAGCCTGATTCTCAAGTCATGGTAGGCCCTATGGTTCGCCAAGGTGCAGAGAATTTTTTTGTAAATTTCTTTTTCATTGGCACTGATGGCTATTCTTCAAAGATAGGTTTTACCAATAAAGACCAAATGAGAGCTCAAGCTGTGCGTGATATGGCTCTTCAGGCAGAACAAGTAATCGTTTTGACTGAAAGTGAAAAATTTTCTAAGCATAGCGTTGTTCCTTTAAATTTAAAAGATAGTGTAAAAATGGTAATAACAGATAATCATATTACAGATATCATCAAAGCTGAGCTAGAAAGTAAACATATTCAAGTTATAATTTCTTAAAATCTCTACTAAATTTAACAAAGACCAACCACCTTCAGATTATATGATATAATTAATTTATTATGATTATGAAGGTGGTTATTTTATATGGGACAAATTTCTATTAATTTAACTGATAATGATAAATTAACTCTAAAAAAAGAAGCTAAAAAACAAAAGAAATCCCTATCTGAATTTTGTCGTGAACGCATTTTAAATCCTCATAAACAGATACCTTCTGAAAAATCTACTGATTTTATCCACAGTGCAGATATAGATAAGAAATTAACAACATTAAATAAAAATCTTATAGTTTTATTCAATGAAATAAAAGTACTTCAACAAAATCAATTAGAAATGCGCAAACAAGTTTATTATAATTCCTCTTATCTTTATTTCCTAACTCATGAATTATTTGCAGATAATCCAGAAATCGCTCATAAAATTGATGAAAAAATAAAAAACTTAAATTTCAATTATGATAATTCTTCAACAGACAAAAATATAAAATAAAACAAAAATAGCATTATCCCTAAAGATAATGCTATTTTTATTATTAAATGATCTATTTATTTTTATTTGCCTTTTGCAGGTTCGATATTTAATTTATAGCCTTTAATAGTATTTCTGTGCATTACAGATATTACTTTTTCAGCTATATCTTTTGGCACTTCCACAAAAGTAAATTTGTCATAAATATTGATTACACCAATTATGCTACCTGGAATATCAACTTCTGAAGCAAATGTGCGCACGATATCTTGTGGACGAATACCTTGTTTACGACCAATATTTAAGAATAAACGTACCATACCAGGTGCTCCACCTGTGTTTTCAAAACGTTCATCTAAAACTTTATCGTCTTTTTCTTTCACGCCTTCAATAGAAAGTTGTAGCGCTGCTGCTGCGATATCTACATAATCAAAACCTTCATTAGCGATATCAGAAATAATTAAATGATAATCTGCATACGTATTATTATTTAATGTTTTTAACAAACGTTCTTTGATTGCTTCTCTTTGACGTTCAATAACATCAGCAGGTGTTGGAAGTTCTCCTCGTATCATGCGAGATTTTGTCATGCGTTCAATTAATTTTAATTGACGATATTCTTTTGGTTCAATGAATGTAACAGCGATACCTGTACGACCAGCACGACCAGTACGACCGATACGATGTACATAAGATTCATGGTCTTGTGGAATATCAAAATTGATTACATGGCTGATATCATCTATATCAATACCACGAGCAGCCACATCTGTTGCAATTAAAATTTCAAGTTTTCCTTCACGGAAACGACGCATAACACGGTCGCGCTGTGCTTGGCTCATATCACCATGTAAGCTACCAGCCATATAACCACGAACTTGTAGTGAAGCTTGAAGGTCATCAACATTTTTCTTTGTACGGCAGAAAATAATATATTTACCGCTATCTTCTATATCAAGTACACGACAAAGACCTTCGAATTTATCACGAGTTTCAAAATATAATTGGTCAACTGATGGCACTGTAAGTTGTTCACGACTAATCATTACTTTTTGCGGATTATGCATATAGCTACGCGCTAATTTTTCAATTGGTGCTGGCATTGTAGCAGAGAATAATAAAGTCTGACGATTTTCACCTTGTGCCACATTTGACATGATTTCTTCAATATCTTCAATAAAGCCCATATCGAGCATTTCATCAGCTTCATCTAAAATGAGCATTTTTACATGGTCAAGTTTTATAGTATTGCGACGAATATGGTCGATGAGTCTACCTGGAGTACCTACTACTACTTTAACCCCAAAGCGAAGAGCTCTAATTTGACGATCTATCATTTGACCGCCATATACAGGTAAAGTTTTTACGCGTTTGTATTTACCAATTTTATTAAATTCTTCTGCAATCTGAATAGCAAGCTCACGTGTTGGAGTCAATACTAAAGCTTGAATGTATTTATTTTTTTCATCAATTTGTTCAATAGTTGGAATACCAAACGCTGCTGTTTTGCCTGTACCAGTTTGGGCTTGTCCTATAACATCATGACCTTCTAACGCTAAAGGTATAGTCTGTGCTTGAATTGGAGATGGTTCTTCAAATCCCATATCACGAACAGCATTTAATACCTTTTTACTTAATTGCATATCTTCAAATTTAATAATTTTTTCTTCCAAAAAATAGTCCTCCTATTTACTTTATTTCTTCATATCAAAGAAATATAATCCATTATTTATTCTTAATATATTGTCTTATCATTTCTAATGCTTGCTGAGTAGAGCGATATCTTACACGTGCTCTATCACCAGAAAAAATATTTTCTTTTACTACTATATTATCTTTACCAGCTACAGCAATATAAACTAAACCTACAGGCTTTTTATCTGTTCCTCCAGTAGGGCCTGCTATACCAGTTATGCCTACACCAATATCAGAACCTACGACTTTTCTTACACCTTCAGCCATTTGTTTAGCTACTTCTGGTGATACTGCACCCTTTGTATCTAAAATTTCTTTATCTACATCAAGAAATTTCATCTTAGCTTCATTGCTATAAGTTACAATACTGCCTTTAATATACATAGAACTTCCTGAAATAGATGTCAATCTACTAGCTAGCATTCCACCAGTACAGGATTCAGCACAAGCTACAGTCAAGCAATTATCTTTCAATAATTTAGCTACAACTTCTTCCATATTTTCATCATCAACAGCATAAATATATTCACCAACGCGAGCTTTTACTTGAGCTTCTACTACTTCAATCATTTTTTCTGCTTCACTATGAGTTGATGCTTTAGCTGTAATGCGAATAATTACGCCTTCTGGTCGAATGAGTAATGCTAAAGTTGGATTAGATTGTGCTAAAATCAAATCTTTTATCTTTGTTTCTAATAAAGACTCACCTATACCACAAGTGTTTAATACTTTAGATACAATCACATGTTTAAAGCCAAATTTTCTTTGTAAAAATGGCTTTAAACTACGTTCAAACATATCTTTCATTTCACTTGGTGGACCTGGTAAATTAATTAAATATTTACCATTATTTTCTAAGACAACACCAGAAGCTATGCCATTATAATTTAAAAATACTTCAGCACCTTCTGGAAGTGTTACTTGACGTAAATTATTTTCAGTCCAGACAACATGTCTTTGAGCAAAATGTTCGTCCATGCGTCGTTTACTTTCAGCATGGATTTTTAATTTACGTCCAAAAATTTCTGCTGACACTTCTTTTGTTATATCGCCCTGTGTTGGTCCCAAACCACCAGAAGTTATGACAATATCTGCTCTAGATAATGCATGCTCTAACACTGCTTTCATGCGATCATGATTATCACCAACAGTTGTTTGATATACTACATCAAAACCTAATTCATTAAGACGAGCTGACATATAAGCTACATTTGTATTGATTACTTGACCTAATAACAATTCACTACCTGTAGTTACGATTTCTACTATCATCTAAAACTCATCTCCAATTAAATTATTTACGCGTCTACGCGTTCACCCACTACATCATAATCAAAGCCTTGTAAAATTCTAACTTTAACAATATCACCTGGCTGACTGATATCATCACCTTCGATAAATACTTGACCATCTACATCTGGAGCTTCACGATAAGAACGACCATATGCCATATGTTGCTCATCATCGCGACCTTCAATCAATACATCAAGAACTTTACCTTCCATCTCAATATTGATAGTTTCAGAAATTTTACTTTGAAGACTCATTAAATCATGATAGCGTTCCTGCATGATATTTTCATCAACTTGATTTGGCATATCATAAGCAGGTGTTCCTTCTTCACGAGAATAAGAGAAAATACCTACTTTATCAAAACGCTGTTTTTCTACAAAATTGCGAAGTGTAGTATATTGAGAATCTGTTTCTCCAGGGAAACCAACAATAAAGCTAGAACGAATTACAACACCTGGAATACGTTCACGCAATTTAGCTAATAATGCTTCTACACTTTCTTTTGTATCACTGCGACGCATACGTTTTAATACATCATTATGAGCATGTTGTAATGGTAAATCTACATAATTACAGATTTTATCTTCACTAGCAATCAAATCTATTAATTCATCTGTAAATGTATGTGGATAAGCGTATTGTATACGCAACCATTTTACTTTCTCAATTTTAACTAATTCTTTTAATAATTCCACTAAAGATGGTTTTCCATAGATATCTCTACCATAATAAGTTGTATCTTGCGCAATAATATTAAATTCTTTTACACCTTTTTCAGCTAAAGCTTCAACTTCTTGCTTGATATCCTCAATAGTACGGCTACGATAATTACCACGTACATATGGAATAGCACAATATGCGCAACGATGATTACAGCCCTCGGCAATTTTAATATATGCACTATAAAATGGAGTAGTAAAAATACGTGGTGTTGAAGCAGTGTAAATTTCTTTAGATTCACCTGTAATCAATACACGTTTTCTTTCTTGAATAGTAGCTTCAACAGCTTCCATAATACGGCTCCATGCACCAGTGCCAACGATAGCATCTACTTCTGGAAATTCTTCTAATAATTCTTGACCATAACGCTGACCCATACAACCGGCAATAATCAAAGAACGACATTTTCCTTTGCCTTCTTGTTTATATTCTGCCATATTTAAAATAGTTGTGATAGATTCTTCTTTAGCAGATTGAATAAAAGTACATGTATTTACAATTAAAATATCTGCCTTTGCTGGTTCAGCTGTGATCTCAATATTATTTTTTGCTAAAATACCTAGCATAACTTCTGTATCTACTAGGTTTTTAGAACAACCTAAACTTATAAAACCGGCTTTTAACATAATTTCTCCTCCTGAGTTTAAACTCCAATTACTTTAATTTTTTAAACGCACATTTGTTACCCATTCATCTAAAATAGCTTTTTTGGCATTTTCATCAAAAATAGTATTCTTTTCTAAAAATCTTATATTCTTCCCTGCAAATTCTTTATAAGTCAAAGATGTGTAATTTGTTGGTACATAATAATAACGATTTTTTTGTAAGCTGATTTGAATATCATCACCTAATAACCATTTGATAAAATTATTTGCTTCTACTTGTTGATTACTATCTTTAACAATGCCTACAGCTGTCAATTGGTATGCAGTCCCGTCTTTTGGATAAATGATGCTTATAGGATAATTATCATTTATATATCGCAACGTTTCACTTTGTACTGCTATAGCAACATCAGCCTCTCCCATACCAACCATACGCACTGGAGTGGATAAATATTTAGCATAACGCACTACTTTAGCATGAATTTGTTGCATCAATAACATAGTATTATCTATATTTTTATCTTGACTTAACGAATACAATACATTTGCAGCAGCTGAAGCCACCATAAAATCTGTCATAGCTATTTTTATATTATTATTCTGTGCTAAATCATTCCAAGTCAAAGGAATTTGCCAATTATTTTTCACATAATCTAAATTATAACAAAAAACAATAGGGTCATACCATACACCAATCCAAGAATTATTATTATCTTTAAATCGCTCTTTTACAATATCTTCTTCTTCAGATATATTGCTTGTCAATGCATTTAAACTTTTTAATTCTTCTAAAACTGTTGAATCTGCTAAGACCATATCAACATCTTTTATATTATTATGTTGAAAATTATTTATTAAATCCTCTTTTGCTATAGGAATAAAATTAACTTGAATATTAGCATCTTTTTGATATTCACTAGCAATAATCGAAGCCATCTCTACAGGAATTGTAGTATATACTGTTAAAGTTTTAGTTACAGGTATAAATTTATTGGCTTGTTCTTTTTTGCCAACACTTTGTGTTGTATAAAGTAAAGTCGCTAATACCATAAATACAATACATAACCCAATTATCAATAAAGGTATATATCGTCGCATACTTTCACTTCCTGTTGAAATTATTTCTTTGTTGAGCAAAAAACAGGCAATCAATGTCATGATTGCCTGTTAATAACCTTATTTACTACTATGTCTCATCCATGGTGGAAGATCTGGGAAGCCCATTCCCACTTCTTCTACTGCTGGCTGTTTTGGTACTGAAGGAAATTCAGGTACACCTTCATCAGCATTTTCGTCAAATCCTGTAGCTATAACAGTTATTCTTACAGTATCATCAAGAGTTTCATCTATTGCTGTACCAAAAATAATATTTGCATCTTCATGAGCAGCTTCAGAGATAATTCTTGAAGCTTCATTTACTTGTGCTAAGCCTAAATTTGGACCACCAGTAATATTATATAACACACCTTTTGCGCCCTGAATGGAAGTTTCTAACAATGGGCTATTTACTGCAATTTTAGCTGCATCAATAGCTGCATTATCACCTTGACCTTCACCTATACCCATGAGTGCAGAACCTGCATTACTCATAATTGTTTTTACATCGGCAAAGTCAAGATTGATAAGACCTGGAACAGCAATCAAGTCGGAAATACCTTGTACACCCTGACGAAGAACATCGTCTGCTATACGGAAAGCGTCTACCATTGAAGTTTTCTTATCAATAATATCCAACAATCTATCATTTGGAATTGTAATCAAAGTATCTACATTTGCTTTTAAATTTGCAATACCAGCTTCTGCTTGTTTCAAACGTTTTTTACCTTCAAAAGTAAATGGTCTAGTAACTACACCTACAGTAAGAGCGCCAACTTCTCTAGCACATTCAGCTACGATTGGAGCACCACCTGTACCTGTACCACCGCCCATACCAGCAGTTACGAAAATCATATCTGCACCTTGTAATGCTTTTATGATATCATCGCGATTTTCTTGAGCAGCTTTTTCACCAATCTCTGGTCTAGCACCTGCACCTAAACCACGAGTTAATTTTTCACCAATCTGCATGCGATTTTGTGCCATAGCATGTACTAATGCTTGTGCATCCGTATTTATCGCAATAAATTCTACTCCCTTTAAACCAGAAGCAATCATTCTATTTACGGCATTATTACCGCCACCACCAACACCAACTACTTTTATTTTCGCAATCGGCTCCATTTCTTGTTCCTGATCAAACTCAAACACCACTGTAACCCCCAGTTCTCTATTCTCATAAGCTTTTTTTAATTTTAAATTAGTTCTACTAAAATTTTATATTTACAATCCTGTAATTTTATGTGTTAATTATTCTTTCAATTTCTTATAAAATTAAAAAATATTACACTTAATAACTAATTATATAACAAAAAACATGTTTAGCCAATATCTTATTTGTTATTTTGTCAATAATCGCTTTATTAAAACCTTACCAATATATTCTAATATATAATAAAAAAGCTCTCAATACAACAGTTTAATAGCTTAAGTATTTTATTTAACTATTATCTTGTATCAAGAGACTTATTTCATTTAGTAAATATATATGTTTTAACTACATCTAAATCCTGTAATAATTTAAAACCTAATGCTAATAAAATTACATAATATAAATCTAATCCTAAACTATCTCCAATAAACACAAATAATACAGCAATAATTACATTTGCAAAAAAAGTTATAATAAAAATATTGCCTTTAAATTTATCTCTCATTATTAATTTAATAGCACTACAAACAGATTCTATCCCAGCTAATATAGCCACTGAAAATAATTTATTATATTCTGTAGGAATAACAACTGGCACTATGTATCCTATACTGCCACCTAATAAACCTGCTATCACACATAAAATAACTACATTTTTCATAAAAATCCCCTACATAAAACTCATTGAGATATAGCTGTTACATATTTAAATTCTGTTGCACCCTTATATGCAGGAATAACTATATTATTATCCTTTTTTATATCCACTTGTATTCCCCATACACTCAAAGTTTCAGCTACTCCACCACGCATTTTTATAGCATCTTCCATACTTTTGGCATTACCTATAGCCTTTATTACAAATGGAGCTGCTACTCTTGTGTTATTTACTGAAATAGTAGGACCTGCACAGCGAATTTCTGAAGTTGATATCAGTCTTTGATCATTCAATGAGATTGCTTCTGCACCCGCAGCTCGTAATTCATTAATTACTTTTAAGATATCTTCGTCATGAATTATATATAAATTCGTATTATCTGAATTTGATATGATTTTTTTGCTATCTTCAATAGATACTACTACCCCTGGTCCTTTGACTGCTGTTGTTCCTGCTAAAAAATTTATCCTTTCAGGAAATTCTTTTCGCAAATTTCCATCTTCTTTCAATCTAACAATTTCTGCTTTTAACTCATCACGTTCTTGTTCCGTACGCAATAACATATCAGATAATTTTTCTATTCGTTGATATTGAGTAGATGTCTTCACATTTTCTTGAGCCGTCCTTACTTGAACAGATATCATAAATCCCAATAAAAAGCATATAAAAATTATCGAATAAAATTTTTTATCTCTAATCATTATTTAGCCTCATTGCTTTATTTTTAATACTGGTCGAGCATAACTAAAATCAATGTATTCAACTGGTATAGTTGTTGTCTTTACATCATAAAAAAATTCATTTGTTTTATTTGCTAAATCCTCTGGATCTTCTATATTACCTAAAATAATTTTTGTTCCTTTTAGGGTATAAGCTTCAATAGTATTTGCATCAGCAATATTTATTTGTATAATCTGTTGTAATACTTCTGGTTTTAAATAACCTAAATAGCTTAAAACCTTATTTACTACTTCATTTTCAACTTTATCACCAGTATATACCTCATCTAAAGAAATACCTACTATCACTGGCTTTTGTATCTTTTTAGGATCTTTATATGTGTCAATTATCACACTATTTTTATCTAAATCAACATAACCATAACTGCAATTCATAACTGCAAGTGGTAATCTTTCTACAATTTCTATATTTAAACAGTTCGGAAAATCTCGCCAAACTTTAGCTGTATCTATGCGTAAATCGTTTTGTAAATAATTTTGAATAACATCTGTTTGTACAGAAAAAATATTTATAGGTTCTGTTATTCGTGCAATCTGCAAAACATCTTCTCTAGGTAAATAAGAATTACCTGTAACTTTTACATAACCTATTTTCAATATAGGCGAGTTAATTATAAATATAATTGCTAGTATAGCAAAGAGGCCTATTAGGCCTCTTTTTAAATTTTTAGCTGCAATTAATCTTTTTGATTTAACTTGCTTTTTTGTCATAAATTATTCCTTATTTTTCTTCTATAGCCATCTGCAAAATCATTTCACATAATTCACCAAAAGAGATGCCTACATGATTTGCTGCATCTGGAACTAAAGATGTCTGTGTCATACCTGGAACTGAATTTATTTCCAATACATATGGAATATTTTCTTCGCTGAGCATAACATCTACACGTACAACACCACGGCAATCAGCTACTGTACATGCATCAATACATAATTTTTGAATTTTAGCTGTTAATTCTTCGCTAAGTGGTGCTGGAATAATGTGGAAAGATTCACCTTTTGTATATTTGCTCTTATAATCATATCTACCAGAATTAGTAGTTATTTCGATAATTGGTAAAGCTTTCTTTTCTTTATTTCCATAAACAGGAATAGATAATTCTCTACCTTTGATGAATTCTTCAACTAGAATAGCATCATCATATTCAAAACATGCATCAATTGCTTTTTGTAAATCTTCTTTTTTCTCTACAATCTCTACACCAATACTAGAACCTTGTGAAGCTGCTTTTACAACTACTGGCATAGAGAATTTACCAGCAATTTCTTCTACTAAATTTCTATCAGTATCTGTTTTACGATAAATAAGGCAATTTGGTGTAGAAATTCCTGTAGAACGGAAAAGATGTTTACTTGCTACTTTATCCATTGTTATCGCACTGGATAAAACGCTACAACTTGTATATGGCATATCAATCATTTCAAGTACTGCTGCAATTCTGCCATCTTCACCATATTTACCATGAACAGCATTAAATACAATATCACAGCCACTTTCTTTGATATCTTCCACTAATGTTTTTGGCACAAATTCCATGCCTACTACATTATAACCTTTTTCTTGTAAAGCATTTAAAATAGCTGTACCAGTTAATCTAGAAATTTCTGCTTCACTAGATGGGCCACCCATCAAGACAACAATCTTTTTAAAATTCATTTTCTATTCCTCACAATTATAAACTTTGAGCTAAATTTTCACCAACAGTATAGATATTACCTGCACCCATAGTAATGATTAAATCTCCAGCTTGAATATTTTCTTTAAGCCATGGTGCAATATCTTCTAATTTTTCAATGTAAACAGCATCTACACCTGTTTGTTTTTTTACTTCATCTACAATAGTTTTACCTGAAATTCCTTCGATAGGGTCTTCACTTGCTGCATAAATATCAGTTAATACCAATACATCTGCACCTACAAAACAAGAACCAAATTCTTTTTGTAATAATTGTGTTCTGCTATAACGATGTGGCTGGAAAGCTACTATTAAACGTTTTGGATTTGTCTGTTTAGCAGCTTTTATAGTTGTTTGAATTTCAGTTGGATGATGTGCATAATCATCTACAATCCAAACATTTTCATTTCTAAATTTTGTTTGGAAACGACGTTTTGTACCAGAAAAAACTTTAAATCCTTCTGCTATTTCTTCTATGCTCAATCCCATATGATGACATACAGCAATTGTAGCTAATGCATTTAATACATTATGTTTGCCTGGAATATTAAGAGCTACATCTCCTAAAACTTCACCTTTATAAATAACAGTAAAGCTTGTATGTGGTCCATCTATTTTAATATCTTTTGCCATATAATCAGCATCATGATCTAAAGCATAAGAAATATATTTTCTATCCACTTTATCTGCTATATTTCTAATATTTTCATTATCAAAGCATAATACAGCAAGACCTGTTTCTTTATCTAAATTCTGTACAAATTGGATAAATGCTTTGATGATATTTTCCATAGAACCATAATGATCCATATGGTCATCTTCAATATTAGTAACAACTGCAATTTTAGGATAGAACTTCAAGAAAGAGCCATCACTTTCATCAGCTTCAGCTACTAAATAATCGGATTTACCAAGTTTTGCATTACCTTTTAAATAATCTACAAAACCACCAATTAAAATTGTAGGGTCAACTTTTGCATGTTCTAAAACTACACTGATCATAGAAGATGTAGTTGTTTTTCCATGAGCACCTGCTACTGCTATACCTTTAGCATCATTTAATAGATAAGCTAAGATATCGGAACGATGAAATAATTTTAAACCTTTAGCTTTCGCAGCTACAAGTTCAGGATTATCTTGATGTATAGCAGAAGATAAAACTAATGCTTCTTTACCTTCTACATTCAAAGCATCATGACCTTTATAAATTGTAGCACCTTTTGCTTTTAAATGTTTTACTACTGCTGATTCACTCAAATCAGAACCAGATATTTCATATCCTTTGTCTAACATTACTTCAGCAATGGCACTCATACCTACGCCACCAATGCCAACAAAATGTAATTTTTTTATACCTTCAAGCACTTTTCAAGTACACCTCTCACAATCAATAATTTGTTTTTTTAGCCAAATCCACTACCATTTCAGCAATAGCTAAAGCAGCGCTAGGTTTTCCCATATTACGGCTAGCTTCCACCATTTCTTGTAGACGATTTTCACTAGCAAGCATATCTTCTAATACATTTATCAATTTTTCGCCTGTAAGTTCACGATTTAAGATAACTTTAGCAGCTCCATTTTTTTCTAATTCACGAGCATTAAATTCTTGATGATTTTCTGCTGCAAATGGATATGGTATTAATACTGCTGGTACACCTCTTGCTGTAAGCTCTGCTAAACTTGTAGCCCCAGCTCTAAAAACAGCTATATCTGTAGCTGCTAATGCTTTTGGCATATCATACAAATATGGATAAACAGCTAAATTATCTACTTTATCTAAATTAACACCTAAATCAGCTAAGCCATTTTTTACAAAATCATATTCATTTTTACCTGTAACATGCATAATCTGCACACGATAATTATTGGCAAAATGTTTATGAACTTCAAGCATAGCTTTATTAATGCTATGCGCACCACGACTTCCACCAGATATTAAAATAGTTTTTTTCGTAGTATCTAATGAAAATTCCATTAAACCTTCATTTCTTGTACTCAACAAAATGTCATCACGAATAGGATTGCCTGTGAATACTACTTTATTTTCAGGGAAATAACTTAAAGCTCGTTTATATCCTACTGCTATTTTATCTACAAATCTTGCTAAAATTTTATTAGTAACACCTGGAATAGCATTTTGTTCTTGTATCAAAGCTGGTATTCCCATCAAACTTGCAGCCATCAAAATAGGTCCACATACATATCCACCCGTTCCAATAGCCACATCTGGTTTAAAGTTTTTAACTATATTTCTAGCCTTCATTACAGCTTTTAACGCCTTACCTGCTACTACAAAATTTTTCATAGTCAAATGACGTTCAAAACCACTTATATCTAAAGTAACAAAAGGAATTTGTTCACGTGGAATAATATCAGCTTCCAAACCCTTTTTAGTACCTACATAGAGAAATTCTGCATTTGGCACTAATTTTTTTATATTATTTATCAATGTAATTGCTGGATAAATATGTCCTCCTGTGCCACCGCCAGATACAATTATCCTCATACTATTTTCTCACTTTCTCTATTTAAACTTATTTCAATTCATTAACTAAACGTTTAAAATCACGACCACGAGCTTCATAACCTTCATACATATCAAAACTTGCACATGCTGGTGATAATAATACTACTTGTGGAACTTTGGCTATTTTATGAGCATAATTTACTGCTTCTTGCATAGAATATCCTGCTTCATAAATCTTATCTTCTGGATAATTATGTTTTAAAGCTTCTTCTTTAAAACGTTTTGTAGCATCGCCAACTAAAATTAAATTATCCACACGTTCATTTACTAAAGCATAAAATTCATCAAGTGGAGTATTTTTATCATCGCCACCTGCTATCAAAATTATATGTGGGAATGTTGCAATTGCTTTATTGGCAGCTTCTGGATTTGTTGCCTTAGAGTCATTATAATAAGTTACTCCATCAATAGTTTTAACAGGTTCAATACGATGTTCTACTGGAGCAAAGGCTTTCAAAGCTTCTGCCATTTTTATAGTATCGCCACCTGCCAAAAAGGCTAAGCTTAAAGCTGCTAAAGCATTTTCTATATTATGGCTACCTTTGATTTGCATATCATCTACATTACAAATAACATGCATTAAACCTTTCCAACGAATAACAAGTTGATTATCTTTTACAAAAGCCCCTTCTTCTAATTCTTGGGAACTACTGAAAAAGCAGATTGTACTTTTGGCTCTGTTTGCCATATCACGAGTATGTACATCATCATAATTTAAAACTAAGAAATTTTCTTCTGTATGATGAGCAAATACTTTTTCTTTTTCAGCTTGATAAACTTCCATAGTTTTATGACGAGCCAAATGGTCAGGAGTTACATTTAATATAGCTGCACCTTTTGTTGCAAAATCACTAGAAGCTTCCATCTGATAACTGGATATTTCTGCTACAATACAACCATTTTCGCCAATGCGATAACATTCTTCACAAAGTGGTGTACCAATATTACCACCCACACCAACATTATCTTCACCATAAATAGTCTTCATCAATTCGCCTAAAAGCATAGTAGTTGTAGTCTTACCATTTGTACCTGTAACAGCAAAAATAGGAGCTTTAGCTAATTTATAAGCAAACTCTACCTCACTAATAATTTTTACCTTTTCAGCTACTTTTTCAAAAAGTGGTAAATGTCTTGGTACAGCTGGAGAAATAATCACTAAATCTGAGCCTTCAAATAAAGCTTCTGTTTGTTTTCCTAAAACTACTTTTATATCTAAAGCAGTAAGCTCAGTTAAATCGTGCTTTTCACCTAGTTTTTCATTAGCATCACTTAAAATAACATCTGCTCCTAGTTTTTTAGCAAGTTTAGCTGCTGCAAAACCGCTAATGCCTGCACCGATTACAATAACCTTCTTATTGCTCAAATCCATTAAAAAAACCTCCTAAAATCTTTAAATTTATTTCTTTTATACGTAAGAAATAAATGAAAGAAACCTAGCTCTATCTAAATATTAATCAGTGTTAACTATAATGTAAAGTCAATAAAGCTAAAATACAAAAAACAAATTCAGCAAACCAAAAAGTCATAACTACACGAGTTTCTGACCAACCTTTTAATTCAAAATGATGATGAATTGGACTCATTAAAAATACGCGTTTACCTGTAGTTTTAAAAGATGTTACCTGAATGATTACAGATAAAGTTTCGATTACAAATAATCCACCTAAGATAATCAATAACAATTCTGTCTTTGTCAAAATTCCAAGACCAGCTAAAACACCACCTAGAGCAAGGGAACCAGTATCACCCATGAATACTTTTGCTGGATGGTAATTGAATTTCAAGAAAGCTACACATGCACCGAAACAAGCAAAACTATAAATCGCTAAATTTGCTTTATTGAAATATAAACAAACAGCAGCAAAACCTAATGAAGCTACAGCCATAGCACCAGATGCTAAGCCATCTAAACCATCAGTTAAATTTACAGCATTTGTAGTACCAATAAGCACACCAATTACTAAAACATAATAAAACCAACCAATATCATAAGTTTGTCCAATAAATGGTATCCAAACATCTTGAGTAAGTCCTGTATAATTTATACCAATATAAGTTACAATAATTGCAATAATAAATTGTCCTAGTAATTTTTGTTTAGCTTTTAAACCTAAATTACGTTTTAAAACAACTTTTATATAATCATCTAAAAATCCTAAAACAAAATGACCTAACATTACAAATAAAGCTAAAGCCACTTCTATAGTAAAATCTGCAAAAATTAAAGTTGCAATAGTAATACCACCAACAATCATAATACCACCCATAGTTGGTGTTCCTGATTTTGCTTGATGACTTTTTGGTCCTTCTTCACGAATGCTTTGACCAAATTTTAATTTATGTAGTTCCGGAATTAAAAATGGTCCTACTGTCAAAACTACAAGGGCAGCAGCTACTGCTGCCCATATCATATTTAAATTAAATGCTTCTATCATTTATATTCTTTCTCCAATAACTCAATTATTTTTTCCATATGCATACCATGAGAGCCCTTAAATAAAACAGTATCTTCTTTTTGTAATTCTTTTTTCAATACATCTACTGCTTCTTCATGACTTGCACATTCAAAAACTTTTGCTACCCCTACTTTTTTTGCAGCTTCAGCTGTGAATTTTGTCAATGTGCCTCTAGTGATTACAATATCCACACCTAATTTACCAGCTAATAAACCAATATCTTCATGAGCTTTTTGTTCTACACTACCTAATTCAAACATATCACCCATTACTAAAATTTTACGTTTCTTAGCTACTTTAGTTAAATTTTCTAAAGCTGCTTTTGTAGACATTGGACTTGCATTATACGCATCATTTATTAAATTAAAATCAGCTAATCTTTTATATTCAAAACGCATAGCAGTTGGTTTAAATGTAGCTAATCCTTTTTGCATTTCCTCAACAGTAAGTCCACAAGCATAACCTACAGCTAAAGCAGCTAAACAATTATAAACATTGTGTATACCTATCATATTCAATGTAAAATGAGCTACTTTATCGCCAACAATTGCGTCAAATTCTGTTTTGCCATCATTTACAGTTTTGATATCAAAAGCCTTGATATCGCCTGCATGATTGATACCAAAATAAATTGCGTGAGCTTTTGTCAATCTATTCATTTTAGAAACAAATTCATCATCAGCATTTAAAATAACATTTCCATTGATTTCAATAGCTTGTGCCATTTCACCTTTAGCCTTAGCTATATTTTCCATAGAGCCTAAAAGTTCCATATGAGTTTCGCCTACATTAGTGATTACACCCATTGTAGGTTTAGCGATATCAGTCAATTCTTTAATTTGACCTAATCCTCGCATACCCATTTCCACAACAGCTACATCATAACTTCCATCTAATTGCAATAAAGTCATAGGAAGTCCAATTTCATTATTAAAATTAGCCTGTGTTTTCAATACATTATATTTTCCTGATAATACAGCAGCTGTTAAATCTTTTGTAGTAGTTTTACCATTAGAACCAGTTATTGCTATTACAGGAATATTGAATTTCTTACGCCAAAAATGAGCTAAATCTTGATATGCTTTTAATGTATCATCTACAGCTAAAATATCTATATCAATATCTTCAATCAAGGAAATATCATAATCTTTATTTACAATAGCCCCAATTGCTCCTTTTTTAGCAGCATCAGCAATAAAATCATGCCCATCAAAATTTTCACCTTTTAAGGCAATAAATAACATTCCTTCTTCAATTTTTCTAGTATCAGTTGTTACACCGCCAAAAACTGAAGCTGAAGTCAATTTTTTTAAGATAGCATTTGTAGCTTGCATTACTTGTGTTAATGAAAATTGATAATTAGCCATTAATCTTCCCCCTAATTGCTTCAATAGCTACTTCTTTATCATCAAAATGAATAGTTCCTGTTTTCAAAATCTGATAATTTTCATGACCTTTACCCGCAATAAGTACGATATCATCTTTTTGCGCAAGTTCAATAGCTCTGAAAATAGCTGTTCTTCTATCTGTGATTTTTTCATGGAAATTGCCATGAAGCGCAGGAAGTACACCAGCTTCTACTTCAGATAAAATAAATTCTGGATCTTCTGTTCTTGGATTATCAGAAGTTGCAATTACCACATCAGCAAGCTGTGCTGCAATACGACCCATAATAGGACGTTTTGTTCTATCACGATCACCACCACAACCAAATACTACAATCAAACGTTTTTTAGCGATTTCACGTGCTGTTTTTAAAACGTTTTCTAAACCATCTGGAGTATGTGCATAATCGACAATTACACTGAAATCTTGACCTTGACGTACAAGTTCAAAGCGTCCTGCTACAGCTTCAAATGCTTCAAGAGTTTCTTTGATTAAATCAAAAGAAATTTTTTCAGCTAAAGCTACGCCAATTACACCTAAAATATTATAAACATTGAACATACCTGTAACTTTTAAATCAAAATGAACGCAATCATCTTTGTATTTTACATCAAAAGAAGCACCAGATGCTTTTATTTCTACATTTTCAGCTTTTAATACAGCATCATTTTTAATACCATAAGTTATTAAATTGCATTTTGTATGCTCAATCATTGTTTTACTGCCAAGTTCATCATCTAAATTAATTACAGCATTTTTATTAGACTTCACTAAATTTGGTGCAGATAAACTATCAAATAATTTTGCCTTAGCTAGGGCATAATTTTCCATAGTTTTATGATAATCTAAATGGTCTTGAGTAAGATTTGTAAACATTGCAGTATCATATTCACAACCTGCAATACGATTCATATCTAAAGCATGTGAAGATACTTCCATAACTACATAATCGATATTTTGCTTATACATTTTATCTAAGATTTCTTGAAGGTCAATCACATCTGGTGTTGTATTATGAATTGGCATCTCTTCATCTTCAATCATGATTTTAATTGTGCCAATGACGCCCACTTTATATCCTGCTTTACGCAAAATATCGCGAAGCATATATGTGCTACTTGTTTTACCATTTGTTCCTGTAACACCAATCATACGCATTTTTTTACCTGGATAATCATAAAAATATGGTACAGCAAGTTCCATTGCTTCACGCATATTTGGCACTTTTATAACTGTAATATCTGCAGGAACTTCTACATCTTTTTCAGTCATAATCGCACAAGCTCCAGCTTCTATAGCTTGAGGAATAAATTTATTACCATCTACCCTAGTACCACAGATACATACGAATAAAGTGTTTTTTCTCACACGACGTGAATCATGAGTTATAAACTCAATTTCTTTATTCACATCTCCTTTTACTTCTACATTATTTAATACTGACACTAGTTGTTCAATGGTCATTGGAAACCCTCCTGAATTTGCTTTTTATATCTTTTAGCAATCTAAAATCAAACTATATTATAGCTCACTTATTTATATATGTATACTACAAAAAATTAAGCCATAAAATCTTAAAATAAAAATTTGTTTAAGAAATTTATGGCTTAATTGATAATCAATTTTTAGTTGAAAAGAAAAACTTATCCGGTACTATCATTCCTAATTCTTGTGTAGCAATAGATTGTATTCTTTCTGGTGATTTTAAATGTGCTATTTCTAAATGAAGACGAGAATTTTCTGCTTCTAATACTGTAGATTGATTTTTTAATTGATTTAAATAATAAGCATTGCTAGCAGCTACACCACTACGCAATATAAAAAATCCTGCTAAAGCTATAACAACCACAAATAAAATAATACATCTTGAACGCAACGCATTATTTACATTTACATTTTTTGCCTGTTCTACTTTTACTAATTTTTTAGTTTTCATCTGTTTATAATTTTTTTGACTTTCGTCATAAACAATTTTGCGTTGCGCTAACATAATAAAATCCTCCTAAGATTATAACTTCTCTGCTACTCTTAATTTTGCACTTTTAGAACGTGAATTATCGTCCATCTCATATTTTGATGGCTTTATAGCTTTACTGCAAAGCTTTATCTCAGGCTTATGATTACATACACAAATTGGTAAATGCGGTGGACAAATGCACCCACGAGATAACTCTTTAAAAACATTCTTTGTTATGCGATCTTCTAAAGAGTGAAAAGTTATTACTGCTATTTTCCCACCCTTATTTAAATGTTTTACTGCTGTTTTAAAAGTATTTTCTAAAATTCCTAATTCATTATTTACTTCTATACGAATAGCCTGAAAAATGCGTTTTGCTGGATGACCCGTTGCTTTTTTTCGCACAGCGGCTGGTATAGCACGGCGAATAATATCCACTAATTCGCCTGTAGTTTCTATTTTCTTTTCTTGACGATATTTTACAATAAACTCAGCTATACGTTTGCTCCAACGTTCTTCACCATATGTTTTAAAAATATGATTTAATTGTTCCTCATCATATTCATTAACCACATTATATGCAGAAAAATCTTGTGTTTTATCCATGCGCATATCAAGTGGTGCATCTTGCATATAAGAAAAACCTCTATCTGCTTCATCTAATTGATATGAGGAAACACCTAAATCAAATAAAATTCCATCAATATATTCTATGTTTAAATCATTTAATATGGCTTCTAAATTTTTAAAATTACTATGCACAATATCTATTTTACATTGATATTGTTTTAATCTCTCAGTTGCAACTTTTATAGCATCTTCATCTTGGTCAATACCAATTAAATGACCATTTTCATTTAATTGACTTGCAATTCTTGATGAATGACCTGCTCCACCTAAAGTACAATCCACATATATACCATCAGGTTTAATAGCAAGCCCTGCTATTACTTCTTCTGGTAGAACACTAATATGTTCAAATTCCACCAATGAAACCCCTCTCATTTTATAAAATAATCATATTTATACAAGTATAATTGTAACAGCCATCAAAATTTATTTCAATAGCAAATTCGATTAACTCTTATACCAACCCAATCGTTCAAATACTGGTACATAATGCATACGTTCATAAAAAGATAAAAATGTATTTTCTGTATGGAAAATAGGTACTCTTTCTAAAGCATAAATATTACTTGCTCTATCCACATTACCATATTTTATCGTAAATGCGCCACGATAACCTGCGTCATTAACTAATTTAGCAATATATAAATTATATGTGCCTGTAGGATAAGCCATAAATTTCGTATCTTGATTTAATTGCGTATCTAATGTTTGTTTAGATTTTGTAAGTTCATCTTTTAACTGCGCTTCTGTAAGCTCTGTCATAGATTTATGACTAGCTGTATGCGATTGAAAATCCATGCCATTTGCTTTCATTTCTTTTATTTGTTCCCAAGTTAAATAATTAGGCTGATTGCTAACAAAATCTGTAATTATAAAAATAGTACCTGTAAAACCATATTTTTTCAAAATTGGATACGCATTTTGATAATTATCTTCATAACCATCATCAAAAGTAATCATGATAGGATTTTCTGGAAGCTCTGCTCCATTTACCATATAATCGTATAATTGGTCAGTATTTATGGTATTATAACCATTTTCTTTTAAATAAGCCATTTGTCGGTCAAAATCTTCCGGTAATACTGATAAAGCTATATTCATATTATCAACCTTATGATAATTTAATATAGTAATTGGAATATCTTCTTCATTTTCTGCTGCTGATACAGGCATTACTTTAGGACTGGATAAAACTAAAGGCAAACAAACTAACATAATAAATAATATTATTTTTGTATATATTTTTTGTTTAAACACACCTATCTTCTCTCTTTCATCTTAAAATAAACACTCAATTATGTTGAAAACGTTTTACTATATATATAAATACAGTCGCTATCATTACAGTCAATGCTATCCACTGCATTGGATATAATAACATATCTTTATTAACACTAAAATACATAAAGCCAATACCAAATCTAATAATAGCCATCAAAATAACACTAAATAAAAAAACTGTGCCTTCAGCTAAAAATTTATATTTTCTATTTATAAGTAAACACAAGACAGAAATTATAAATACTATACTATAAGCAAAAGCCTGATATAAAGCTACTGGCTGAAAATATTGGTATGCTTCAAAGCCTGTTGGACGATACCTATATTCTACATATTCAGCTAAACTATGGTCATTAGGAATATCTAAACCTAGCGGAGTTCCCAATGAAAATTGCATCATAAAGTTTGCCAATTGCAAAATAATCAAACCAAACAAAATTGAAGGTATCATCAAATCAAACCACAACCATAAATTATAACCATATTTGCGCAAAAAAACTATACTTGTTGCTAGAAAACCCAATAATGCTCCATAAATAGATAGACCACCTTGCCAAATACAAAAAATTTGACCTATATTTGACATATATGCATCTAAATGTATAATTACATAAAAAATTCTAGCACATATCAAACTCACAGGAATTATAAAAATCAATAAATCCCACATAGGGCTGAATTTTTCACCATATAATTTAAACATTATTTTACTTATACCTAAGCCTATTAATAATGCAAAGACAATTATTAAGCCATACCAGTAAATATTGATATCACCTAAATAAAAAGCTACAAATTCCATAAAATCTCCCTCTTTATCCCCATAACACATTTTTTATTTTTTATAATGTCTTATTGTACTGCTATCTAAAAAATTTATCAATTATCTATCTTTATTATTCTTCACTAAAAATAATATTTATAAAATATACTTATAGTATTTTTTTCTATTCAGAGAAAAATCTTTACTAAAAATAATTTAAAATAAATTCATATCATTTTTCTATGATTATTTACAAAAATATTATTTACTTATACCAAAACTAAAAAAAATATGATATAATTCCCATGTGAATAAAATTAATTATCAAATTTCACTATAAATCATAAATAAAGGAGATATTTTTCATGACTATAACTAAAGAAATGGGTATTATGGAAGTTGTTAGCCAATATCCTGAAACTGTAGAAGTATTCGTAAACGCTGGTATGGGTTGCCTCGGTTGTGCTGCTGCTCACTTTGAAAACATCGAACAAGGTGCAGGCGCTCATGGCATCGATATCGATAAACTCATCGAAGATTTAAATGCTGCTATCGAAGCAAAATAATATATTATAAAATAAAGCCACTGACTTTTGTTAGTGGCTTTTATTTTTAAAAGGAGCTGTCTTTATGTCCATAGAAAAAGTAAAATCATATTTCAAACAATTTAATATGGAAGATAAAATTATTGAATTTCCTGTTTCTAGTGCTACGGTAACTGAAGCTGCTAAAGCTTTAAATTGCCAAGAAGCTCATATTGCCAAAACTATGTCTTTTAAATTAAATGAAGATGCTGTTCTTGTAGTTATGGCTGGTGATATGCGAATTGATAATCATAAATTCAAAGAAAAATTTCACAAAAAAGCTACTATGCTCAAAGCTGATGAAGTTGAACCTATGACAGGCTTTCCTATCGGTGGAGTTTGTCCATTTGCTCCTAAAGATGGCGTAAAAGTATATCTTGATGAATCTTTAAAACGCTTTGATAAAGTCTATCCTGCTTGTGGTAGCAGAAATAGTGCTATTGAACTTAGTATTCCTGAACTTGAAAAATATTTTAAAGCTGTTGAATGGATAAATATTGGTAAAACTAAACAATATGTAAATACAAAGGAGAAATAAAATGATACCAGCAGGTATAATCCATCAAAAAAATAATTTCTATACAGCTAGAATTGTAGGTAATTGTGGCGAATTTTCAGCTCAAGAATTAATAGCTATCGCTCAAATTGCGTCAACATATGGCAATGGTAAAATTACTGCCACATCTAGAGGTACTATAGAAATTGAACAAATTTCCCCAGATAATATTGAGAGCATGTTAGCTGAAATAAAAGCACACAATCTGCGCTTAGGTGGTACAGGGACTACAGTTAGAGCTATCGTCAGCTGTAAAGGTACTACTTGCACTAAGGGTTTATATGATGTACATGCTTTGGCAACAGAATTAGATGATTTATTTTATGGTCAAATCGTACCTAAAAAATTAAAAATTGGTGTGTTTGGCTGTATCAATAGCTTAGGTAAAGCAAAATCTCAAGATATTGGCATAATGCCATCATTTAAAAATCCACATAAATTTGAAATATATATCGGTGGATTGTTAGGAAATAGCCCTGTATATGGTCAACATATTGATATTGCTTTAAATAAAGAACAATTAATTTGTGCTATAAAATTTATCATTGAAATTTATCAAAAAAATGGCAAATATCCTCAACGATTACGTAAAGTCCTAGATACAAATCCTAATCTTTGGCAAGAAATAACTGATTATTTAACAAAATTAATTCAAAAATAATAAAAATAGCAAAAGCACCTTAAAAGTCAAAAACAATCTAACTTTTAAGGTGCTTTTTTATATAATATCGTACTTAAAATTTATTATAGATTTTTAAGCATATCTTTTACTGTTTGTGCACAATCATCAACTTTTACATTAGAAGTAGCACCATCACGGCGAACTTTAATTTCTACTTCATTAGCATCTAAAAGTTTAGGGCTTACAGTAATACGTACTGGATAGCCAATTAAATCAACATCTTTAAATTTTACGCCAGCTCTGTCTTTTCTATCATCTAAAAGTACATCTATACCAGCATTTTTCATATCAGCATAAAGTTTTTCTGCAATCTGCATTTGAGCTTCATCTTTAGCGTTGATAGGTACAATAACCACTTCAAAAGGTGCAATAGATGCAGGCCAAATAATACCATTATCATCATGGAATTGTTCAATAGCAGCTGCCATTGTACGGCTAACACCGATACCATAGCAACCCATGATCAATGGTTTTTCTCTACCATTTTCATCAAGGAAAGTAGCACCAAGTGCTTTACTGTATTTTATACCAAGTTTAAATACTTGTCCTACTTCAATACCATGAGTCATTTTTACTGGTGCTCCACAATGAGGACATGGGTCTCCTTGGGCAATAAGGCGAATATCAGCTACGATTACATCACCGAAATCGCGTTTTGGATTAGCATTTTTATAGTGGCAATCTTCTTCATTTGCACCGCAAACAGCATTATGCATTTCCATTACTGTAGCATCAACAACCACGATTGCATCTTTGCTAAGACCGATTGGACTCATGAAACCAGGCACACCACCAATAGCGCGAATAGCAGACTCTTCTGCCATTTTTAATGTGATTGCTCCTGTAATATTTTGTAATTTTACATCATTTACTTCATGGTCTCCACGAACAAATGCACAGATTACTTGGTCTTTTTCATTTTGGAAAATAACAGCTTTGATATTTTTTTCAATTGGAGTATTTAAAAATTCAGCTACAGCTTCAATAGTTTTTGTACCAGGAGTATTTACTTTTTCAAGTGGTAATTCTTCTTCAGCTGGTGCAACAATTGGTTTTAATTCGGATTTTTCAGCGTTTGCTGCATAATCGCATTTTTCACAGTAAACGATATCAGATTCACCTGTTTCAGCTAATACAGTGAATTCATGTGTTGTAGCATTACCAATAGCACCGCCATCAGCTTCTACAGGGCGGAATGTAAGACCACAACGATTGAAGATATTTGTATATGCATCATACATATCTTTATAAGATTTATCAAGACCTGCTTCATCTTTATCAAAAGAATAAGCATCTTTCATGATAAATTCACGACCACGCATAAGACCAAAACGAGGACGAATTTCATCACGATATTTATTTTGAATTTGATATAACAATAATGGTAATTGTTTATAAGAACGTACTTCATTACGTACTAAATCTGTAATAATTTCTTCATGTGTTGGTCCAAGGCAGAATTCACGATTATGTCTGTCCACTAAACGGAACATTTCTTCGCCAAAAACTTCCCAACGACCAGTTTCTTTCCAAAGTTCAGCAGGTTGTACAATTGGAAGAGCTAATTCTTGACCGTCTTTAGCTTCCATTTCTTCACGAATAATTTGTTCTATTTTGCGTAAAGTACGCCAAGCAAGAGGCAAATATGTATAAACCCCACCTGCTACTTTACGAATAAAACCAGCTCTAAGCATTAGCTGATGACTAGGTACTTCAGCTTCTGCTGGAGTCTGACGCAATGTAGGCGCATAAAGTTTAGATGTACGCACTATAAATTCCTCCTAAAATATATGGGAAAAACCCTTTTCAATATTAATTAACTTATATATTCTATCATACTTTAGCTAAAATAAAAATGTTCATTATCTTCTTTGCCATTAAAAAAGCTGTAATAAAATTAAAAACTAAAATTTTATTACAGCTTCTTTTTTATTTTATAAGTTTATCTAATTCTTCAAATAAAGCATCTACTAATTTATCTTCAGGTACTTTATTTATAACTTCACCTTTACGGAAGACTAATCCTTCACCTTTTCCACCAGCGATACCAATATCAGCATCACGGGCTTCACCTGGGCCATTTACAACACAACCCATAACAGCAACTTTGATAGGTTTTGTTATTCCTGACAATCTTTGTTCTACTTTTTCAGCAATACTTGGTAAATCAATATTACAACGACCACAAGTAGGACATGAAATAAGTGTAGGTCCATATTCTTTAAGACCTAATGCTTTTAAAATTTCATTTGCTACTTTTACTTCATTCACAGGATCACCAGTCAAAGAAATGCGGAATGTATCGCCTATGCCTTCAGCAAGTAAAGCACCTATACCTACAGCAGATTTAATAATTCCTGTATTTACAGTGCCTGCTTCTGTTATGCCTAAATGAAGTGGATAGTCCACTGTTTCACTCATCAAACGATAAGCATCTAGCGTTAATGGTACATCATGTGCTTTTAGTGAAATTTTAATATCATAGAAATTTAATTTTTCTAGAATTCTTATATGCTCTAAAGCACTTTCAACTAACGCTTCTGCTGTTACTTTACCATATTTTGCCAACAATTTTTTATCAAGTGAACCTGCATTAACACCTATACGTATAGGAATATTTCTTGTTTTTGCAGCTTCGACTACTGCTTTTACACGTTCTTCATCGCCAATATTCCCAGGATTAATACGAAGTGCATCTATACCTTGTTCTATAGCTTTTAAAGCTAGACGATAATCAAAATGAATATCTGCAACCAAAGGTACATCGACTTGACTTTTAATATTGTAAATATTTTCAGCTGCTGACATATCAGGTACAGCTACACGAACAATATCACAACCAGCATCTACTAATGCTTTTATCTGTGCTACTGTAGCATTTGTATCTGTTGTTTTAGTATTAGTCATAGATTGCACAGAAATCGGTGCACCACCACCAATTTTCACATCACCAATACTGATTTGTCGTGTCATTTTTCTTTTTATCATTATATCCAACACCTTTTTATGTTGTATTTATTAACTCTTAACCAAATAAACGACCAACATCTTGAGCTGTAGCGAAGAACATCAAGGATAATAATAAAATTATACCAGCCATTTGCACTACTCTCACATATTTAGCTTCAATAGCCTTACCACGAATTGCCTCTACTAATAAGACTACAAAATGTCCGCCATCTAAAGCAGGAATTGGCAATAAATTTATTACTCCTAAGTTCAAACTCAATAATGCAGCAAATTGTAATAATGGAACTAAACCTAAATGTGCAGCTTGACTAGTCATTTGAGCTACACCCACTGGTCCAGATAATTCCGCACTAACACTACCTGTTATCATGCCAATAAGACCACTATACATTTGGTAAATAATATTTACTACTGTAGCAAATGCTAAAGCAATTGATTCACCAAAACCTACACTTTTTACATCAACTGGCGCAGTTACCCCAATCAAAGCACGCTTAGCTTGTTCATCATATTTTGGCACAACAGAAGTAGCCATCTGTTCATTATCACGGATAAATTCTATTTTTAAAATTTTTCCATCAGCATTTTGCACTTTCTGTACAAAATTTGTCCATGAAGTAATTTGTTCTCCATTTACGCTTAAAATTTTATCTCCATCTTTTAAGCCAGCTTGACTTGCTGCTTCTCCAGAAATAACTTGCCCTAAAACTGGAGCATTTGATGGAGTTTGTATACCATTAAAGAAAAAAACTCCTGCAAAAATCAAAAAAGGTAAAATAAAGTTCATTATCGAACCAGCTAAAATTACAATCATTCTAGCCCATACGGGACGAGCCCAATACGCTCTATCGCCTGCATCTTCATCCATGCCTTTTTCCATTCCTGCAATTTTATTAAAACCACCAAGAGGAATAGCTCTTATAGAATATACTGTTTCCCCTCTTTTTGTACTTACTAATTTAGGACCAAAACCAATTGCAAATTCATCTACACGCATACCAGTTTTTTTTGCAGTAATAAAATGTCCAAATTCATGAACCAATACTAGCAAACCAAAGACAAATACAATAGCAATTGCACTGATTAACACTTATAAATCTTCTCCTTTACTTGCTTACGAATATTGCTATCAATTTCAAATAAATCTTCAAGTTCTGGTTCTATCAAAGTTATATGAGATTGCATAGCTTCTTCTATTATATCATAAATATCTAAGAAACTAATCTTTTCATTTAAGAAAGCTTCTACAGCAATTTCATTGGTAGCATTCATCACACAAGGCATAGAACCGCCTATTTTTCCTGCTTCATACGCTAAAGCAAGACCTCTAAATGTGTCTGTATCTGGCTTTTCAAAAGTTAAATCTTTCATTTGCCAAAAATCTAATTTTTCAGCAGGACAAACCATTCTTTCTGGATAAGTAAGTGCATATTGTATAGGAAGTCTCATATCAGTTGAACCTAATTGAGCAATAACTGATCCGTCCACATATTGCACCATAGAATGAATAATACTTTGTGGGTGAACTACTACCTGAATTTTATCATAATCCACATTATATAATTGTTTTGCTTCAATTACTTCTAAGCCTTTATTCATCAAAGATGCGCTATCAATAGTAATCTTGCGTCCCATTTTCCATGTTGGATGACTTAAGCACTGTTTTACTGAAACATTTTTTAAATCTTCTATTTTCTTACCTCTAAAAGGACCGCCAGAAGCAGTAACTAATAATTTGTCAACTTTATTCATATCTTCGCCATGTAAACATTGAAATAATGCTCCATGTTCACTATCAATCGGCATGATTTCAATCTGTTTTTCACGAGCTTTTTTCATAACTAAATCACCAGCTACTACTAAAGTTTCCTTATTAGCTAGTGCGATATTTTTACCAGCTTCAATGGCTCTCATAGTTGGACGAAGACCTGCAAAACCCATTAATGAAGTAACTACTGTATCAATTTTATCTGTAGTAGCCCCTTCAATTAATCCTTCTTCACCATAATATAATTTAGTTTCTCCTACATAACGAGCTTTTAATTTTTCATAAGCTTCTTTATTATGCAAAATCGCCATAGCTGGTTTAAATTCATTTATTTGCTGTTCTAATAATTCATCATTATTATTAGCCGCTAAAACTTCAATTTTTAAGAAATCACTATGATTTCTAACTACATCTAAAGTTTGAGTTCCAATTGAACCTGTTGAACCTAATACTGCAATTTTTTTCATTATATTATATCCTTTACCTTAAATATCTAATAAAAATATTGCTATATAATAAACGAGCGGTGCTGTAAATAATAAACTATCAAATCTATCTAACACGCCACCATGACCTGGAATTAAAGTACCTGAATCTTTGATACCCACAAATCTTTTAATACAAGACTCTACTAAATCGCCAAATGTACCAATAATTGCTATCAATGCACCCATTAATAACATAATCATCATATCAAAATTAAAATAACTGCCTAAAAGACCTACACATATCATTGAACCTAAAATTCCGCCAACAAAACCTTCAACGCTTTTTTTAGGACTGATTTCTGGACATAAACGATGTTTACCTATACTACAACCTACAAAATAAGCAAAACTATCACTAGCCCATGTACCAATAAAAGTAAGCCATATTAAAATACAACCTACAGAAAATTCCCCTAAAAGACTATTTGTCGCTAAAATAGTTGAGTTCTCAATCATTCTAAGCATTATTAAATGATAAAAAGGAATAGCTATATACATTGTTCCTGCTAAAGTAATACAACCATCTAACACAGAAAAATGCTTATGATTAAATATCATATTCATTAAGGAAACAAATATAGCTACTACAATACCAAATGCAATATTATTAGCCATATATCCACTTAATACCATAAAACAAATAATCAATAAGCCCCAAAACAATGGTATATTATAATTCTTATGGGCAAAAGCATTTACATATTCTCGCCAAGCAAGACAAGCAAGTAATATAGAAACTGCTATAAATAATGAACCCCCTATTTGAATTACACCTGTAGCTATTATCATACCAATAATTCCACTGATAATTCGCGTTAGCAAAATCTTCCACCGCCCTAAATATAATTATTTGCTACTCAAACCACCAAATCTTCTATCTCTCTTTTGAAAATCAACAATTGCTTGAAGAAATTCTTCAGAAGAAAAATCTGGCCAATTTGTCTTTGTAAACCAAAATTCGGCATACGCTGCCTGCCATAATAAGAAATTACTCAATCGTATATCGCCACTTGTTCTAATCATTAAATCTACAGGTGGCAAATCTTTTGTATATAAATTATCGTCAATCACTTTATCATCAATTTTATCAATAGATAAATCACCTGATTGTACTTCACTAGCTATATTTTTTACTGCTGTTACAATCTCATCTCTACCACCATAATTTACAGCAACATTAAATCTTACACCAGTATTATTTTTAGTGCGTTCTTCTGCTGCATGTAATTCATTTGGTAAATTGCCTGGTAATTCATCAACTCTTCCAATAAAGTGAATACGTACATTATCTTCACACATTTCATCAATTTGTTCTGCTAAAAAACTAGAAAATAAATTCATCAGAAAATTAACTTCTGTCATTGGTCTTTTCCAATTTTCAGTAGAAAATGCATATACTGTTAAAATAGGTATATTATATTTTATACAAGTTTTAAGAATTTTTTTTAGTGTTTTCACGCCAGCTTTATGTCCAGATGTTCTAATTAAACCCTTTCCAGTAGCCCAGCGACCATTTCCATCCATAATTATACCAACATGTTGTGGTAATTTATTTAAATCTAATTGTTTATCTATAGAAATATCTCTTTTTTCTTTTTTAGAAGAAAATATTTTTTTGAGCATACTAGAAGCCCCTTCCACATAAAATATAAGAAATAAGCCCCTCTTTAGAGGGGCCTTTCCAGTGCTTATTGCTAATAAAACAATTATGCTTCAATAGCACCTGCTGGACAACCAGCTTGACATGCACCACATTCTACACACATATCTGCATCAATTTCATAATGGTTTTCACCTTCAGAAATAGCGCCTACAGGGCAAGTACCTGCGCAAGCACCGCAAGAAATGCAATCATCAGTAATTTTATAAGCCATCTATTACACCTCCTTTCGCATCTTGGCAGCAGCTGTAAGCTCTAATACATTATCATCTAAAACTTTTACTCTGACAATATATAGTTTACTATCATCAACTTTAAAATAGCCTCTCATTGGCACAGTATAGTTCATTTTAAATTTTATATTTCTAGAATTTAATCGCTCTATAGCCTCAACAGCTGGCAATCCTAAATATTCCATACAATCAAACTTCCATTATTTCTTTTTCTTTTTCCGCTCTAGCAATATCGATTTCTTTAATATATTTATCTACAATTTTTTGAATATCTTCTTGAGCTTTTTTAGCATCATCTTCTGTGATAGATTTTGCTTTTTCTAATTTTTTAATAGCTTCATTAGCATCACGGCGAATATTACGAACAGATACTTTAGATTCTTCTGCACGTTTATTCAATGTTTTTACAAGGTCAGTACGACGTTCTTCAGTGAGCTGAGGTATATTTAAACGAATTACTGTACCATCATTATTTGGACTAAGACCAAGGTCAGATCTTGTAATCGCTTTTTCAATTTCATGAAGCATTGGTTTTTCCCATGGTTGAATTAAAATCATACGAGGTTCAGGAACAGAGATATTACCTACCTGATTTACTGGTACTAAAGAACCGTAATATTCTACCATTACTTTATCTAATAATGCAGGAGTTGCACGACCTGCACGAAGAGAAGCAAATTCAGATTTTGCTGCACTTAAAGTTTTTTTCATACGCTCTTCATTTTTAGCTATTACTTCTTTAATCATTAATCATTACCTCCAACAGTTGTTCCAATATTTTCGCCTAAAGCAGCTTTTAAAATATTTTCGTGATTATCTATATTAAATACTACTAAAGGAATTTTATTATCCATGCAAAGACTTGTTGCTGTAGAATCCATTACTGCAAGTCCACGATTTAATACTTCTAAATATTCAAGGCTATCGAATTTCTTAGCTTCAGGATTTTTATTAGGGTCAGAATCATATACACCATCTGTATTCTTTTTGCCCATTAAAATAACTTCAGCTTCAATTTCAGCAGCACGAAGAGCAGCAGTTGTATCTGTGGAGAAATAAGGATTACCTGTACCAGCACCGAAGATAACAACTCTACCTTTTTCTAAATGACGAATTGCTTTACGACGAATATAAGGTTCAGCAACTTGACGCATTTCAATAGCAGATTGAACACGGCTGTCAACGCCCATACCTTCTAAAGCATCTTGAAGTGCTAAAGCATTCATCACTGTAGCAAGCATACCCATATAATCTGCTGTAGCTCTATCCATACCTTTATTGCTACCAGCAAGACCACGCCAAATATTTCCGCCACCTACAACGATAGCTACTTCAATACCATACTCACGTACTTTTTTAATTTGTTTAGCGATAGATTCAACAACTTCTGGATTAATACCAAAACGCTGTTCACCAGCTAAAGATTCACCACTTAATTTGAAAACTATACGTTTATATTTAATATCAGCCACAATAAAACCTCCATAAAAACTTATAATTATCAACCTGCATAATATCTTTTCTTATTTTATCATATATCTATGGCAAACGGTAGACATTATAATTTTTTTCTATATCTAATTTTTATACTAATTTTATCTTATTACAAAAAAGAGAACACCGAAGTGTTCTCTCTTTGTATTTCATAATGAAATTATTTAACAGCTGCCATAACTTCTTCTACAAAGTTATCAGCTTTCTTTTCAATACCTTCACCAAGTTGATATCTTACGAAACGACGAATGGAGATATTTTCACCGATTTTAGCAATTTTGCCTTTTACAAGGTCAGAAATTGTAACATCTGGATCTTTAATGTATGGCTGATCTAAAAGACATACTTCTTTATAATATTTTTCGAGACGACCTTCAACCATTCTTTCAACGATTTTTTCAGGTTTGCCTTCATTAATAGCTTGTTCACGAAGAACTTGACGTTCATGTTCGATAGCTGCTGGATCTACTTCTTCACGACGTACGCAAGTTGGGTTAGCAGCAGCAATCTGCATAGCAATATCACGAGCGAAATCCTGGAATTCAGGAGTACCAGCAACGAAGTCAGTTTCGCAGTTAACTTCTACTAATACACCGATACGTCCACCAGCATGAATATAAGATGTTACAACACCTTCAGCTGCTACACGACCAGCTTTTTTAGCTGCGGAAGCAAGACCTTTTTCTCTTAAAAAGTCAATTGCTTTGTCCATATCACCGTCAGTTGCAGAAAGAGCTTTTTTACAGTCCATCATACCTGCACCAGTTTTTTCACGTAATTCTTTTACTAATGCTGCAGTAATAGCCATTAATATTTCCTCCTTAGTCAATAAAAGGCAAGGGTTTGGGCCCTTACCTTTTTAATTGTTATATAAATTTAAAATTAACTAAAATTATTCAGCGTCTTCGCTAGTAGCAACTTCTTCTACTACTTCGCCAGCTTCACCTTGACGACCTTCGATAACAGCGTCAGCCATACGAGAAGTTAAAAGTTTAACAGCACGGATAGCATCATCGTTACCAGGAATTACATAGTCAATTTCGTCTGGATCGCAGTTTGTATCAACGATTGCAACGATTGGAATGTTAAGTTTTTTAGCTTCTGCTACAGCAATTCTTTCTTTACGTGGGTCAACGATAAATAAAGCGCCTGGTAATTCTTCCATGTCTTTAATACCGCCAAGAGATTTTTCAAGTTTTTCTTGTTCACGTTTTAAAGCAAGAACTTCTTTTTTGCTAAGAACTTCAAAAGTTCCATCTTCTTCCATAGCTTCAAGTTCTTTTAAACGATTGATGCTTTTACGGATAGTAGCGAAGTTAGTCATCATACCACCGAGCCATCTTTCGTTAACATAGAACATGCCGGATTTTAAAGCTTCTTCTTTAACAGCTTCTTGAGCCTGTTTTTTAGTACCTACGAAAAGAATGCTTTTGCCTTCTTCAGCAACGCTACGTAAGAAATCATAAGCTTCGTCAACTTTTTTTACAGTTTTCTGTAAATCGATAATGTAAATACCATTGCGTTCTGTGAAAATGTATGGAGCCATTTTAGGGTTCCAACGTCTAGTCTGATGACCGAAATGAACGCCTGCTTCTAATAATTGTTTCATGGAAATAACTGCCATGATGGTGCACCTCCTGTTATTTTTTCCTCCACATTCTTTAGCTTTGTTTTAACCCTTTTAGATATTCTTATCAGCGTACCAATAAGGTATATCTAACTAGGACACAGTACAAAATCGGAATGTGTGCGTTTTTTTACACCGTTAAGCATTATATCATAATTTTTTTGTAAACACAATAATAAATTATCATGCTTTCATATAAAAAGAACGATGTTTTTATCAACATCGTTCTTGAAGATTATTATCTTTTTAATTTTTGAATTTCATCTAATAAGTGTTCATTTAATACTCTGATATAAGTACCTTTCATACCAAGAGATTTAGATTCAATTACACCAGCGGACTCAAATTTACGAAGTGCATTAACAATTACAGAACGAGTAATACCTACACGGTCAGCAATTTTAGATGCAACGAGTAAACCTTCAGTACCATTTAATTCACTTAAAATATTTACAGCTGCTTCAATTTCAGAATAAGAAAGTGTTGCTAAAGCAATCTGTACAGTAGCTTTTTTACGTGCTTCAACTTCAATTTTTTGAGAATTATCACGTAAAATTTCCATACCTACAACAGTGGCACCATATTCAGCTAATAATAAATCATCGTCTGTGAATTCTTCATTAAATTTAGCTAATACTAATGTACCAATACGTTCACCAACGCCATAAATAGGTACAATAGTTGTAATTTTGCCTTCTACTAAACATTCGCTATTATCATCAAAAGCACAAATTTCTTTTTGTGGAATATTAGAAGATGTGCTATCCATTTTTAAGAGCCAATTAACATAGTGTTTTGGAAATTCTCCTTGGCTTACGATTTTGTCAATCATTGTATCACATTCAAAATCATCAAGGAAGGCATATCCATAGATTTTCCCTGTTTTGCTAACAATATATACATTTGCTTCTATAACATTGCTAAGTACACGGGAAATGCTATCGTATTCTACCACTTCTGCTTTTTGTAAAAGTTTATTTATTTTTCTTGTTTTTTCAAGTAATGTTGCCATCTGTTATCCCCTTCCTGCACAGAAAAACTTTTGATTTTCTGTTAAACCTTTCCTTTTTTTATTCTATCATATCTATAAGTCAATTTAAAGGAAAATTTTTATATTTTTTTGAATTTTGTACAATATTTATCAAATTACAAAATGAACTGGCTTAAGTCGCGATTTTTAACGATTCCACCAAGTTTTTCATTTACATAATCAGCATTAATTACTACATTTTTTTCTTCTAATTCTGGTGCATCAAAAGATAAATCTTCTAATAATTTTTCCATAATTGTATGAAGTCTTCTTGCTCCAATATTTTCCATTTGTTCATTTACTTCACAAGCTACTTGAGCTAATCTTTCAATAGCATCATCAGTAAATTCAATGGAAACACCTTCTGTAACAAGTAATGCTTTATATTGTTTTAATAATGCATTTGTTGGTTCTGTTAAAATACGTTTAAAATCTTCTTCAGTTAAAGAAGTCAATTCCACACGAATTGGGAAACGACCCTGAAGTTCTGGTATTAAATCAGAAGGCTTAGCCATATGGAAAGCACCTGCTGCAATAAATAAAATATGGTCTGTTTTCATTTGTCCATATTTTGTGGATACTGTGGAGCCTTCAACTATTGGTAAGATATCACGCTGTACACCTTCACGAGATACATCAGGACCAGAAGAAGAACCTTTTACTGCAACCTTATCAATTTCATCTAAGAAAATGATACCATTGCGTTCTGCAAGTTCAATAGCTTCTTGAGCAATAGACTCCATATCCAATAATTTTTGAGCTTCTTCTTGAGTGAAGATTTCTCTTGCTTGAGCAACTGTAACTTTGCGTTTTTTGCGTTTTTTAGGCATTAAATTGCCAATCATATCCTGAATATTATTGCTCATGTCTTCCATGCCAGAACCTGCAAACATACCAATTACAGGAGCTGCTTTTGGTTCAACATCAATTTCAATAATATCATTTTCTAATTCACCTTTTAAAAGGCGTTTTCTGCACCATTCTCTGCCAGCAGAATATTTTGGTTCTTCCACTTTTTCTGTGCTTTCTTCTTCTTTGTTTGCACCACCAAAGATAGCACTGAGTGGATTAGATACAGCACTGGATTTTGGTTCTGGAACATAAATATCTAAAATACGTTCTTGAGCCATTTCTTTAGCTTTATCTTGCACTTGTTCTAATTTTTCTTGTTTTAACATGCGTACAGCAGATTCAGCTAAATCTCTAACCATGGATTCTACATCTCTACCTACATAACCTACTTCAGTAAATTTAGTAGCTTCAACTTTTACAAAAGGTGCTTTTACAAGTTTTGCTAAACGTCTTGCAATTTCTGTTTTACCAACACCAGTAGAACCAATCATCAAGATATTTTTAGGAATAATTTCATCTCTCATATCTTCTGGGAGATGACGGCTACGCCATCTATTGCGAAGTGCAATAGCTACAGAACGTTTTGCTTGTGATTGTCCTACAATATATTTATCTAATTCTTCAACAACTTGACGAGGAATTTGTTCATTCAATTTCATGAATTTATTCTCCTTTATTTATCTAATTCTTCCACTATAATATTGTGATTTGTATATACACAAATATCAGCAGCAATAGTAAGTGCTTCTTTAGCAATTTCAGCTGCAGTCAAATTAGAATGTTTAGCTAATGCACGACCTGCTGAAAGTGCATAAAATCCGCCAGAACCAATAGCTGCAACATTACCATCTGGTTCAATTACTTCACCATTACCAGAAAGTAGTAACATTGTATTTTCATCAGCAACGAGTAATAATGCTTCTAATTTGCGAAGAACTCTATCTGTACGCCAATCTTTAGCAAGTTCTACCGCTGCACGAGTTAAATTACCATGATATTCAATTAATTTAGATTCAAATTTTTCAAATAAAGTAAAAGCATCGGCAACAGAACCTGCAAAACCAGCTAAAACTTTACCATTATATAAACGACGTACTTTACGGGCATTTGCTTTCATAATAGCAGCTTGTCCAAAAGTAACTTGTCCATCACCAGCTATAGCAGTTTTTCCATCTTTTTTTACTGCTATGATAGTGGTTGCTTTAAAATTTTCCATAAAATCATCTCCATTTATAGGCTATATTCATATTATCAGTTTTACTTAGATAATTTCAATACATCTATTTTAAATTTTGCTAAAAATTCTAAGGCACGTTCTGCAATTTTTTGTTTTTTCAACTTTTTATCACGAATGCGTTCTTCTAAAGGTGGCATCAAACCAAAATTAGCATTCATAGGCTGAAAATGTTTTGCTACAGCAGAAGTAATATATTTGCACATAGAACCATGAGCTGTTTGTTCTGGGAAAATCACTGGATTTTCTCCTTTAGCTAAATATGCTGCATTAACACCTGCCACAAGACCAGAAGCTGCAGATTCTATATATCCTTCAACGCCTGTCATCTGACCTGCAAATAATAAATCATCTCTATCTTTGTATTGCAAAGTTGGTCGCAATAATTCAGGAGAATTAATAAATGTGTTTCTATGCATCACGCCATAACGTACAAATTCAGCATTTTCAAGTCCTGGTATTAGACCAAATACGCGTTTTTGTTCTGGCCATTTCAAATGAGTTTGAAAACCTACTATATTATATAGGCTATCTGCTGCATTATCTTGACGAAGTTGCACTACAGCATAAGGTCTTTTTCCTGTTTTAGGATCTTCTAAACCTACAGGTTTTAATGGTCCATATAGTAAAGTATCTATACCACGACGAGCCATTTCTTCAACAGGCATACAACCTTCAAAAAACTTAGCTTTTTCAAATTCCTTGATTGGTGCAAGTTCTGCTGTTGTCAATTCTTGCCAAAATTTTTCATATTCTTCTTTATCCATAGGACAATTAATATAATCAGCTGTTCCTTTACCATAGCGAGAAGCACGATATGCTTTACTCATATCAATAGACTCTTTGCTGATTAATGGTGCCGCAGCATCATAAAAGTAAAAATAATCCTGACCTGTCAATTCACCAATGGATTTTGCTAATACTTCTGAAGTCAATGGACCACTGGCAATAATTGTAATAGCATCATCTTCTTGAGGTATTGTTTCTATCTCTTTATTTATCACAGTAACATTAGGATGATTTTTTACTTTATCTGTAATATATTGACTAAATCCTTCTCTATCTACAGCTAAAGCTCCACCAGCTGGTACACGATTTATATCAGCGGATTCCATGATGATAGAATTTAGCTGTCGCATTTCTTCTTTTAATAAGCCTACAGCATTTTCAAGTCCTGCACCACGTAAAGAATTACTACATACTAATTCAGCGAATTTTTCTGTCTTATGTGCAGGAGTAGATTTTTCTGGTCGCATTTCATATAAATCTACTTTTATACCTCTTTGAGCCACTTGCCATGCAGCTTCACTGCCAGCCATACCAGCTCCTACGATAATAACTTTTTTCACGCAAAATCTCCTTTCCTATTTCTATCTATGCTTCGTTTTCTTCTTTATGCTCTTTATTTTCATTTTCTTCTTTTGCTTGTGCTTCTTTTTGTGCCAATTCCGCTAATTTCTTAGCAGTCTGCTGTTGAATTTTTTCTTTTAATTTATTAATTTCCTTATTTATAGGAGTATCTTCTTTTCTTGTAGCACAATCATCATTACTGCAATATAAAATAGTTCTTCCATTTTTGAAACGATGTCTAAATAGGAATGAACCACAAGTCTTGCAATTGCTTGTAAGTGGCATATCCCATGATACATAATCGCACTGTGGATAATTTTCACAACCATAAAATACTACACCACGACGTGTACGGCGTTCAATGATTTTACCACCACATTTAGGGCACTTAACACCTGTATCCTTCAAAATAGGTTTTGTATTTCTACATTCTGGAAAACCTGGACATGCTAAAAATTTACCATAGCGACCTTGTTTTATGACCATCATACGACCGCATAATTCGCATTGTACATCAGAAACTTCATCTGGCACTTCTACTTCACCAATTTCTTCTTCTGCATGTTCTAAAGTTTTTTCAAATGGCCCATAGAATTCTTCAAGCAAAGTATTTTTTTGAATTTTACCTACTGCTATTTCATCTAATTTATTTTCTAAATCAGCAGTAAATTTCTCATCAACAATATCTTTAAAATATTTTTCCAATAAATCTACTACTACAAAACCTAAATCAGTTGGTTCAAATTTTTTATCACTGCGAACTACATAACCTCTAGCTAAAATAGTTTCAATAATTGGTGCATACGTACTTGGACGACCAATACCTCTTTCTTCTAAAGTTTTAACTAAAGAAGCATCATTATATCTAGCTGGTGGTTCTGTAAAATGTTGCATTGCTTCTAATTTTTGAATAGATAATTCATCGCCTTCTTGCAAATCTGGCAAGATGACATCTTTTTCTTTTTTATTATCGCTATCATTATATACAGCAGTAAAGCCTGCAAATTTTAACTGCGAACCAGTAGCTTTAGCTAAATACTTATCGCCTTTAATAGTTACACTCATAACATCATAGCTAGCAGGTAACATCTGACAACCTAAGAAACGTTGCCAAATTAATTTATAGAGTTTTAACTGCTCTTTGCTCAAATATTCTTCAACAGTAGCAGGGCTTAAAGCGATATTTGTTGGACGCACTGCTTCATGAGCATCTTGAGAAGATTTTCCAGCTGCATAAATATATGGTTTTTCTGGCAAATATTCTTTGCCGAAATTCTCTTCAATATAATTTCTAGCTTCATTTAAAGCTATTTCTGAAATACGTGTAGAGTCTGTACGCATATATGTTATCAGACCAGTTGGCCCTTTTTTACCTAAGCTAATACCTTCATAAAGCTGTTGAGCTATCATCATTGTTTTACGTGAAGTAAAACCTAATTTTCTAGCAGCATCTTGTTGTAAACTACTTGTTGTAAATGGTGCTGGAGCTTTGCGATGACGTTGACGTTTCTTTATTTCTGTTACTTTAAAAGTAACTTTTTCAATATCACTGCATAATTCATCAGCTTGAGCTTTAGATGCAATTTTCACATCTTCTTTTTTCGCTGAAACCATCAATTTTTTATCATCAATAGCGACTAATTCTGCTCCAAACATACTAGAACGAGGTTTTTTCTTAAATTTAAAATCAACTGTCCAATATTCTTCTGATTCAAATTTTTGAATTTCTTTTTCACGGTCACAAATTAATTTCACTGTTACCGATTGTACACGCCCTGCACTCAAACCTTTGCGAATTTTCTTCCAAAGAAGTGGACTTAATTTATATCCTACAATACGGTCAAGCATACGACGTGCTTGTTGAGCATCTACTCTATCAATATTTATTTCTTTAGGATTTTTCACTGCTTCTTGAATAGCAGGTTTTGTTATTTCATTGAATACAATTCTACATTTTTCATGTTCATCAATCCCTAAGATATGAGATAGATGCCAAGCAATAGCTTCGCCTTCACGGTCAGGGTCAGAGGCTAAATAAACTTTTTCAGATTTTTTAGCTTCTTTCTTTAAAGATTTAATTAAATCTCCCTTGCCACGAATATTGATATATTTAGGTGCAAAATCATTTTCTACATCTATACCAAACTGACTTTTAGGTAAATCGCGAAGATGTCCCATAGAAGCCATTACTGTATATTTTTTATTGCCTAAATATTTTTCAATAGTCTTTGCTTTAGTTGGCGATTCTACTACTACAAGCGTTTTTTTCTTCATTCAAAGCACTCCCTGATTGCTCTTATATAAAAATTTGGACTTGTCTCTTTAACTAGTCCCTTCAATTTCATTTGTAATAAAATAAACGATATATTCGAAACATTTATTCTCAATTTATATATGATTTCATCAATACATTTAGGCTCTGTAAATGATAAATTATCATATATAAGTTGTTCTTCCGCTGTCATGGAAAAACCTAATTCTATTTGTGTTTCTTTGGATATACTTTGCTGATTAGTTACAAAATTATATTCTTCTACAATATCATTTGCCCTTGTAACTAATTTAGCACCTTGTTTTATTAAACTATGGCAGCCTTCGCTTTTTTGCGAATAAATATTTCCTGGTATGGCAAATACATCTCGCCCTTCACTTAAAGCAAATTCTGCTGTTATCAATGAACCACTCTTTTTCGCAGCTTCAACTACTAATATTCCTTTGGACAATCCTGTGATAATTCTATTTCTAGCTGGAAAATTCCCTGGTTTTGGCAATGTATTTAGTGGATATTCTGATATTACAGCACCATTTTGAGCTATAGCTTCTAAAAGTTGCTTATTTTCTTTTGGATATATAATATCTAATCCACAACCTAAAACAGCAATAGTCTTACCTTTTTTCAAAGCTCCTGTATGAGCTTTAGTGTCTATACCTTTAGCAGCACCACTAACTATTACAAAATTAAATTTAGCTAATTCCTCAGCCATATTTTCTGCTATCTGTTTTCCATAAGTCGTTGGAGTTCTTGAACCTACTATACCTATACAAATTTCATCTCTAGGCAATTGACCTTGATAATATAAAATAAATGGAGGATCATAGATTTCTTTCAATAACTTTGGATATTCTTCATCTATTTCTATGCAGACTTCAATTTTATAATGTTTTAATTGCTCTGTTAATTTATCTATAGATATTTTCTGTCTAAATTCTATTAATTCAGACAATGTTTTACTGCCTAAACAATTACTTTGTTCTAACATTTCTCTTGTCGCTGTCCATATTTTTTCGCCGTCATGAAAATATCCATAAAGTTGACGAAGCGTTTTACTACCTATGTTTGGCACAGAATTTATAGCAGCCCAATATATATTTTTCATTGTTTATTACATTCCCATACAAATAAATCTTTAGATAAACCGTATATATTTTACTATTATCACTATTAACTGACAATTTGTCAAATTTTTTATCAAAAGAATATAGATATCGCCATCTAAAACAAAAAGCTATTGTATTAAAAAATTTAACACAATAGCTTTTTATTATTCTTAGACCATAAATCAGCCTAATTTTTCTTTTATCATTTTATTTACAAGACCAGGATTTGCTTTACCTTTACTTGCTTTCATTACTTGACCGATTAAAAAGCCCATAGATTTTGGATAATCTGCAACAGCTTTTGGATTATCTGCAATTGCTTTATCTACAATTTCTTCTATTGCTTTTGTATCAGTAATCTGTACTAAACCTTTATCTTTTACGATTTTTTCTGGAGTATCTCCACTTGTCCACATTTCTTCAAATACAGTTTTTGCTATTTTAGAAGAAATTGTACCTTTACCAATTAAGCCAATTAAGCTTGCTAAATTTTGAGCAGATACTGGAGAATTTTCAATAGTCATTTCATTAGCATTTAAATGCTTAGACAATTCACCCATAATCCAGTTAGAAGCAAGTTTTGCATCAGCACCAGCATCTACAACAGCATCAAAGTATTCAGCCATAGCACGAGTAGAAGTGATGATTTCTGCATCATAAGTAGGAAGACCATATTCATTTACTAAACGAGCTTTTCTTGCATCTGGTAATTCAGGAAGTTCTTTTTTATATGCTTCAATCTGTTCATCAGTTGTAACAATTGGCACAAGGTCAGGTTCTGGCATATAACGATAATCTTGAGCTTTTTCTTTGCTACGCATAGAAAGTGTAATTCCACGACCATCGTCCCAAGTACGAGTTTCTTGTACTAAGATACCGCCATCTTCTAACACTTCATTTTGACGTTCAATTTCATATTCTAAAGCGTCTTCGATTACTTTGAAGGAATTCAAGTTTTTCATTTCAACTTTTGTACCAAGTTTTTCGCTACCTTCTGGACGAAGAGATACGTTTACATCGGCACGTAAATTACCTTCTTCCATTTTACAATTGGATACATCAATGTATTGTAAAATAGATTTTATTTTTTCCATATATGCACGAGCTTCTGCTGGAGAATGCATATCTGGTTCAGATACGATTTCAATAAGTGGTACACCAGTACGATTATAGTCAACATTAGAGCTACTAGAATCTTTGATTGTAGTACCAGAGTGAACGAGTTTACCAGCATCTTCTTCCATATGAATACGAGTGATGCGAATACGTTTTGTTTTGCCTTCTACTTCGATATCCACATAACCATGTTCAGCGATTGGTAAATCAAACTGAGAAGTCTGGAAATTTTTTGGTAAATCTGGATAGTAATAATTTTTTCTATCAAATTTACTGAATTTATTAATTGTACAATTGAGTGCAAGACCTGCTTTGATAGCAAATTCTACTACACGTTTATTGACAACAGGTAATACACCTGGAAGACCAAGACAAACAGGGCAAACATGTGTATTTTGGTCTGCACCAAAGGAAGTAGCACAGCTACAGAAAATTTTTGTATTAGTTTTTAATTCGCTATGAATTTCCAAACCAATGACTGCTTCGTATTTCATTATTCTACCCCCTGACCAATTTTATTAGCATAATCATGATTTACTTCATAAGTATATGCTGCACGAATAATAGTTTCTTCATCAAGTGGGCGACCAATAAACTGCATACCGATAGGCATATTATCTTTGCTTCTGCCACAAGGAATGGAAATACCAGGAAGACCTGCTAAGTTAAGTGGAACAGTGAAAATATCCATCAAATACATTTTTAATGGATCATTTGCCATTGAACCTAATTTATATGCAGGTGTTGGTGCTACTGGAGCCAAAATAACATCTACGTTTTTAAAAGCATTATCAAAGTCTTGTTTTACAAGTGTTCTAACTTTTAATGCTTTTAAATAATAAGCATCATAATAACCAGCACTTAAAGCATAGTTACCAATCATAATACGACGTTTTACTTCTGGACCGAATTTTGCAGTTCTTGTATTTGTCATCATAGAAACAATGTCTTCACCATCTACACGAGAGCCATAGCTTACACCATCATAACGAGATAAGTTTGTAGAAGCTTCTGCTGGAGCTATTAAATAATATGTGGAAATAGCATAATCTGTATGTGGTAAAGAAATATCTACGATTTCAGCACCGAGTTTTTTCAAATCTTCGATAGCTGTATTCATAGCTTTTTTTACATCTTCGTCCATACCATCGATAAAATATTCTTTTGGTAAACCGATTTTTAATCCTTTTATATCATTTACTAAGGATTTTGTATAATCAGGAACATCACTATTGATAGATGTAGAATCTTTTTCATCATGACCTGCAATCACATTCATTACATGAGCACAGTCTGTTACATCGCGAGTCAATGGGCCAATCTGGTCAAGTGAAGAAGCGAATGCTACTAAACCATAACGAGATACACGACCATAAGTAGGTTTTAAACCAACAACACCGCAAAAAGATGCTGGCTGACGAATAGATCCACCAGTATCAGAACCTAATGCCCAAATAGCACTACCAGCACTAACTGCTGCAGCACTACCACCAGAGCTACCACCTGGTACACAGTCTAAATTCCATGGATTATGTGTAGCAAAAAATGCAGAGTTTTCTGTGGAACCACCCATAGCGAACTCGTCCATATTTAATTTACCAACTAATGCAGGTTTTTGAGCTAAAACTTTATCCATTACTGTAGCATTATATGGTGGTAAAAAATTTTCGAGCATATAAGATGCACAAGTTGTTTTTAAACCTTTTGTACAAATATTGTCTTTTATAGCTGCTGGTATACCTGCTAAAACAGAGATTTTTGCTCCGCCAGCGATATCAGCATCAACATTTTCTGCTTGTTGTAAAGCATAATCAGCTGTTTTTGTGATATATGCTTTTACTTTATCATCAGTAACTTCCATACGAGAAAGTACATCTTTTGTAATTTCTACAGCAGAAATTTCTTTATTTACAAGCATATCATGTAATTCATGTGCTGTTTTTTCAAATAAATTCACGTAAAAGCCTCCTCAATTTAATCAAAGTAATTAAAATAAATTATTCTTCTAAAATTTTAGGTACACGGAAATAACCATCTTCTTGTTGTGGAGCATTAGATAATGCCAATTCACGATCAAGGGAAGGTTTTACTACATCTTCACGAAATACATTTTGTACAGGCAATACGTGTGCAGTAGGAGCTACATTTTCAGTATCTACTTGTTGTAATCTATCTACATATTCAAGAAAATCATTAAGCTCGCTTATATTTTTATCCATATCTTCATCTTTAATGCTAAGACGAGACAGAAGAGCTACATTTTCTACATCTTCTCTAGTAACTTTCATATCTTCACCCCATTTTCAAAATAAACTGTTTACATTTTATCATATTTTAGACAATGATTGAATAGTATTGTTACTTTTCCCCACAAAATATAGCTGACTTATTTTAGCTTCTATGTTAAAATGTCTTAAAAATTAATAATAAAATAGGTGATTTCCTACATATGGACAAAACTAAACAAAAAATTGCATTTTCCTTTCTCATTGCAATATTTCTAGCTGCATTTGAAGGTGTTGTTGTCTCTACTGCTGCACCTGTAATTGTGAAAAGTTTGCATAATTTCAAAATGATTAGCTGGATTTTTTCTATTTTTCTTTTGACTTCAGCAATTTCTACCCCTATTTACGGTAAATTAGCTGACCTTTATGGGCGAAAACGAATTTTTATGATTGGCATTTCCATTTTTCTTTTTGGTAGCTTATTAGCTGGATTATCTCAAACCATGCACCAATTAATTATCTTTCGTGGTATTCAAGGCATTGGTGCTGGTGCTATTTTTACCATTGGTTTTACAATGATTGGTGATATTTTTACCTTGGAAGAACGCTCTATTATTCAAGGAGCTATCAGTACTATTTGGGGAATAGCTGGCCTTGTAGGTCCATTACTTGGTGGATTTCTCATAGATTATCTTTCATGGCAATGGATATTTTTTATAAACATTCCCTTTGGTCTTTTATCAGTCTATATACTCGCTAAATTTGTACATGAACAAAAGCCCGCTACTAATCCTAAAATAGACTACCTTGGAGCTATTTTACTTTCCATTGCTATTGGCAGTCTTTTATATGGTGTAATGAGTTTAGATGAAGATTTTTATTTAGGTGTAATTTTATTAGTTATCACTTTGATTTCTTCTATCCTCTTTTATCTCCAAGAAGCCAGAACTTCTGAGCCTATTGTTCCTTTATTTATCCTCAATAAATCTTCTATCATTGTAAATATCATAACTTTTATCAGCTCTTTCATATTGATTGCTTGTTCTGTTTATTTACCATTACATATTCAATCAATTATGGGTTACAGTGCTACTATCGCTGGTATTTCTTTGATAGGAACTTCCATTGCTTGGTTTATGAGTTCGATTTCCATTGCTAAATTAATGAAAAAATATCCTACAAATATAATTGTTATGTTTTCTTCATTAATTTTAATTTTCAGTTCTTGGTTATTAACACAATTAACTATAGACACACCACTTTGGCACTTATCTATTTATGTATTTTTCTTTGGCTTTGGTTTTTCAGGCACTTTAAATACACTAACTTTCATAGTCCAAGACTCTGTAAAATATAATCTACGTGGTGCCGCTGTTGGTTTAAATATGCTCACTCGTACACTTGCTCAAACAATTGGTGTTACCGTTCTCGGTGCTGTGTTAAATGTTTCTACAGCAGATTTTATCCAAGCTCATAATTTAATAAATATCACTATGCAAGATTTTTATGATAATACTGCTCCTCAATATCATGAACTTTTACGCCAGGCTTTATTTTATAGTCTAAATAATATTTACTATATTTTAGTTGGCAGTAGTGTACTTTGTTTAATCTTATCTTATTTCGTACCTAAACATCAATCACAAAAATAATCCAAAATATTAGACTCATATCTTTATATAATTATAAAAACTATGCTATACTATTATTTATTTTATATCTAAAATTTAAATTTATTTACTATTTCGGAGGAATATAATGAAAGATCATTTAGTAAAAGCTGTCGCTGATGGTGTTCGTGTTCATGCTGCTATTACAACTAACCTTGTAAATGAAGCTGTATCTCGTCATGAATGTTATCCTGTAGCTGCTGCTGCTCTTGGTCGTACTATGACAGGTGCTTTACTAATGGCAGCAAACCTTAAAAATAAAGAATGTATCACTATAAAATTTAATGGCAACGGTCCATTAGGCTCTGTTGTTGCTGATGCTAATCCTGAAGGATTTGTACGTGGTTATATCGCCAATCCTCATGTTAATTTACCACTCAATGAAAAAGGTAAATTAGATGTAGGCGGTGGTGTCGGTCAAGGTATTTTATCCGTAACTCGTTTCACTGGTCTTAAAGACCCTATTACTGGTAGTTGTGAAATCGTTTCTGGGGAAATTGCTGAAGACCTCACAAATTATCTTTATACTTCTGAACAAACTCCTTCTAGTGTAGGCTTAGGTGTTCTTGTAAATCCTGATTTAAAAGTAGCTGCAGCTGGTGGTTTTATCCTTCAATTATTACCAGATGCTACAGAAGAAACACTTACAAAATTAGAAAATAACCTCGCTAAAATTCGCCCAGTTTCTACCATGGTAAAAGATGGTTTAGATGCTCGTGGTATCATTGCTGAACTATTGCAAGGTTTTGATAAAGTTGATTATTTAACTACTACAGATTTAGCATTTAAATGTCAATGCTCCAAAGAACGCATTGAAGATGTACTCATCAGCTTAAATGAACATGATTTAAAATCTCTAGTTGATGATGGTCATGCTGAAGTTTGCTGTCATTTCTGTGGTGAAAAATATCAATTCAATAAAGATGAACTCACTGCTATTTACAATGTATCTCAAAAATTAAAAGACAATAAAGCTAATAATTAAATAATATCAATAAAAAAGCATTTTAAAATGGAATTATCACTCAATCCATTTTAAAATGCTTTTCTTTTATAAATTAATTTTCTTTAACCATTGCTAAAAATTCTTGTTCAGTAATTATTTTTACACCTAAACTTTCAGCTTTTGTAAGTTTACTGCCTGCATTTGCCCCTGCAATTACATAAGATGTCTTTTTCGATACAGAACCAGAAGCTTTTCCGCCTAGAGATTGAATAATTTCACTAGCTTCACTTCTGCCCATGGTTTCTAATGTTCCTGTTAATACGAAAGTCAAACCTTGGAATTTATCAGATGTTTTTTCTGTCTTTTCCTCTGCCATATTGACATTTGCTTCTTTTAATTTATTTAATAAAGCAATATTTTCTTCATCATGGAAAAACTCATATACAAGTTTTGCACTTATTTCTCCAATATCTGCCACTTGTTTTATCTCTTCTTCTGTAGCTTTAGCTATATCATCAAAAGAATGAAAATGATTTATCAAGGAACGGCTTGCCGATTTACCTATATTCAAAATGCCCAGTCCTGTAAGCAATCTCCATGGTGCATTTTGCTTACTTTTTTCGATTGCATTTAAAAGTTTATCAGTATTTTTTTCCTTGCCAATCAATCCTTTTGCTATTAATTCATCTCGATAATTGTGTAAATAATATATATCTGCTGGATCTTTTAAATATCCATTTTCAATCAAAGTTTTTATATACATCATGCCAAAACCTTTGATATCCATAGCATCTCGACCGACAAAATTTATTATCCAACGTTCAATCTGTGCTGGGCAATGTGGATTACTACAGCGAATATCTGCTTTATCATCGCGAATAGTATGAGCATTACATACAGGGCAAGTATCGCCAATGATAAAAGGCTTGCTATCTTGAGGTCGTTTTTCTTTGATTACACAACGAACTTTCGGAATAATTTCTCCTGATTTATATACTTTTATTGTATCACCAATACGTATATCTAAATCATCAATAAAATCTTGATTGTGCAATGTAGCTCTTTCTACTTTTGTTCCACAGAGCCAAACTGGTTCAAATACTGCTGTCGGCGTAATTCTTCCTGTACGACCTACGGATAATTCTATATTTAATAATTTAGTTTCCTTTTCTTCTGGTGGATATTTATAAGCTATTGCCCATTTAGGAACTTTAGATGTTGCTCCTAATTTTTCTCTTTGTGCAAAATCATTTATTTTTACAACAGCTCCATCAATATCATAATCTAAATCACCACGACGATTTCCAATTTCTTCTATAGCTTGTAAAACTTCTTTTTTAGTTTTACATACTTTATATGAATGTATAATCTTCATTCCTTGTTTGTGCATAAATTCATATGCCTGTGTATGCGATTTTAATTCTATACCTTCTACCTTTTGCAAATTAAAAATAAACATGGATAAATTGCGTTCTTTAGTGATTTTGCTGTCTAATTGGCGAAGTGTACCTGCTGCACAATTTCGAGGATTAGCAAATAATCTTTTCCCCAATAATTCTTGTTTTTCATTTACTAAGGAAAAAGCTTCTCGCGTCATATATACTTCTCCACGAACTTCAAAATAAGGCAATTTTTCTTTTAGTTTTTTCTTAATATCTTTTATCTGCATAGCATTAGCTGTTACATCTTCACCTTGTACAACACCATCACCACGAGTAACAGCTAATTTCAATTCACCATCTACATAACGAAGTGCTAAAGACAAACCATCTATTTTTTCTTCTACTACAAATTCTGGATTATCTAATTCTTTTTGCATATTATCTACAAAAGTTTCCACTTCTTCAGCAGAAAATACATCTTGTAAGCTAAGCATTGGTACATCATGTTTTACAAGAACGCCAGCTTCACGTTTTGCCACTCCACCTACTTTTTGCGTTGGTGAATCTTTTGTGATTAATTCTGGATTTTCAGCTTCTAACTTTTTTAATTGTCGCATCAATTCATCATATTGAGCATCTTCTATTTCTGGATTATCTTGATTGTAATATAAATCATTATGATACAAGATTTTTTTCTTTAATTCATCTATTTGCTTTTTTATATCTTCCATTATTTCACCTACTATACATATAAATAGGCCAGTTACTATATAAGTAACTGGTCTTTTTATTAAAAGTCTACTTTTTCTAATAATACTCTTATAGTTTTTAATTCTTCTTCTGTTAAATTTTTATATGCCGCCTTATCTGTATCTTCCATTCTTTTTACACATTCTGGTGCTATTTTTAAAGCAAGTGGTGTCAAATATAGATAATATTTTCTTTTATCCACTTTATCTTGAATTTTGTATATTAAATTTTTGCTCATCATACTTTTTATGATATTTGTAACAGTTGGATTTGTATTATTTAGTCCAATTTCTATCATTCTTTGTGTAACTTTTTTATCTTTAGATTTATTTAAATAAACAATAACTAATGCCTGTTGTACTGTTACTCCTAAACTAGCTAAATTATTATTTTGTCTAGCTATCATCTTTTTATTTATTTCATACATTAATTGTCCTAATCGCATAGTATCTGGTACTAACAATGCCCTCACCTCAAAAGAAAAAAAATAACTCAATAATAATATTATTATATCAAAATTCCACTCTAAACATAAACTAAAATATCTAAAAAAAACTATTGACAAAAAAATTTTACTGCGTTATTATTTATTACATAGTTAGCTATGTATATTTAAATTATATTAAATATAATCATATAATACAAGATAATTTTTATATAATAGCACGCTATATAATTAAGAAAAGAAGGTTTTTATTATGTTAAATTTTAAAAAATTCACTCTCGGTTTTAGTTTCGCTTATCTTTTAGCATTTTCTAGCTCTTTATGTTTTGCTAGTGATTCCCCTAAAACAGTAGTTCCCGCTACTAATCTTCCTGATGAAGAAATCGATACCTCTGTATCTTTCTACTGATTTTGATAATATTTACTTTATTTGATATATCCCCAAAACTTCAATTATCCCCAATAAAAAAGATTGCTTTAACTGTATTTCACAATTAAAGCAATCTTTTTATTTATACTTTACTGATAGGAGCGTATTTTTGCATCAAAGCTTTTATGCCTTGACCTGGAAAAGCTATTTTCAATTCTATTTCTTCACCAGTTCCTTTTACAGATACAATTGTACCAATTCCCCATTTATTATGTTTAGCTTTATCACCGACTTTCCATTTTATGGATAAATCTGGACGAATTACATTACCTGCTGGCTTAACTGTTTGAGCTTTTTGCGTAAAGCCTCCACCTAAAAGTGAATTTGGTCTGCCTGGAGAATTATTATTCCCTAAAATACTTCCGCCAAAATTATTTCTACCACTTTGACTATATCCTGAGCCATAGCTATTCATACTGCCCATGCCAAAACCAAATTTATTTTTTGCTTCACGTTCTTCTAAATATTCCGCAGGAATTTCACTGATAAATCGTGAAGGTTCATAAGATAATGTTTTGCCATAAATCATACGAGCTTTTGCATTTGTAATATATAATTTTCGCTCAGCTCTAGTTATACCTACATAACAAGTACGACGTTCTTCTTCAATTTCAGTTTCATTCATCAAAGTTCTAGCATGTGGAAATAATCCTTCTTCCATGCCAGCTAAAAACACCACTGGAAACTCTAATCCTTTTGCTGAATGCATAGTCATGAGTGTAACTCTCTCGTCTTCCATATCTGCATTATCAATATCAGAGACTAAAGACACTGTACTTAAAAAGTTTTCCAAAGTTGGTTCTTCATTTGTCTTTTCAAAATCTTTCGCTACACTCAATAATTCTTTGATATTTTCTAAACGAGTCTGATTTTCGACTGTATTTTCTTTTTCCAATTCAGCAATATATCCAGATTTATGCATCACTTGTTCAATTAAATCATGAACTGATAATACCACTGAATTATTCAACATTTCTAAAATAAATTCAGCAAAATTAGCCAAAGATTGTTTTGCTTTTGGTGTGATTGGTGCCGTTTCTGGAGCAGATATAGCATCAAATAAAGTCATATTGTACATATCAGCAAATTCAGCTAATTTATTCATAGTTACAGCACCTAATGAACGCTTAGGCACATTGATTATACGCATTAAACTTATTGTATCTTCTGGATTATAAATAACTCTCAAATAAGCTAAAATATCTTTAATTTCTTTTCTATCATAGAATTTCAATCCGCCAACCATAGTATAAGGAACGCCAGCTTTCATGAAACCTTCTTCTAATGCACGAGATTGAGCATTTGTACGATATAATACTGCCATATCTCCATAAGATACATTGAATAATGTTTTTTGTTTTACAGCTTCTTCTGTGATAAATCTAGCTTCATCACGTTCATCACTTGCCGTATAATGAATTATTTTTTCACCTTGAGGATTATTCGTCCATAATTTTTTAGGTTTACGGTCAAGATTATGTTCAATAACCATATTAGCAGCATTCAAAATAGTTTTTGTTGAACGATAATTTTGTTCCAATTTTATGACTGTAGCTTCTGGATAATCTTTTTCAAAATCCATGATATTTCTGATATCAGCACCACGCCAGCCATAAATAGATTGGTCTGCATCACCTACGACGCAAAGATTGCGATACATTCCAGCTAAAAGTGAAGTCAATTGATATTGTGCTCCATTTGTATCTTGATACTCATCAACTAAAATATATTGGAAACGTTGTTGATATTTCATTTTTATATCTTCATGTTCTTTTAAAACTTTAACTGCCAGCATCAATAAATCATCAAAATCTAAAGCATTATTTTCAATTAATTTTGCTTGATACATAGTATAAATTTCTGCAATTTTTTTAGCAAAAAAATCACTTGCTGATTGTGTATACTCTTGTGGAGTTGTCATCATATTTTTAGCATTGGAAATAGCTGACTGTACTGCATATGGTACATATTGTTTTTCATCTAGATTTAATTCTTTTAAACAATTTTTTATCAAAGTCAAAGCATCTTGTGTATCATAGATGATAAAATTCTTCTTATAGATACCTAAAGCTTCGATTTCAAAACGCAAGAATTTAGCACAAAATGAATGAAATGTACTGAGCCAAACATATTTTGCTTTATCGCCAATCATTCTATCTACACGTTCACGCATTTCTGTCGCAGCTTTATTTGTAAAAGTTATCGCCAAAATATTATATGGAGATACTCCTTTATCTAATAAATTAGCTATTCTACAAGTCAATACTTTCGTTTTTCCAGAACCTGCTCCTGCCATGATAAGAAGAGGCCCTTCTGTATGAGCTACAGCTTGAGCTTGTGCTGGATTTAAACCATCATATATATTCAAAGAAAATCCTCCTAAATAAAAACAAAATAAAAAATTACTTATTATATTATCTAAAATATTATATTAGATGTCAAAAATAAAAAATGAGTAGAGACTACGCTCTACTCTATTTATTAATATAGTTTTATAGGAGATATCTTTATTAACAGATTTTACCAGGATTTAAAATATTATTTGGATCAAAAACAGCTTTTATTTTTTTCATTAAATCTATAGCCGTCTTTGGTGTGGATTGTTCTAAATATACTTTTTTTACCAAACCTATTCCATGTTCTCCTGATACTTTGCCATTTAATTCTTTGGCCTTTGCATACATTTTATCCATTGCCAAAGTCAAAAGTTCATGCCATTGTTCATCATCTAAATCATCTTTAAGAATATATACATGCAAATTACCATCACCAGCATGACCAAATGATTTCATGCGAATATTTAATTTTGCTCGCAATTCATGTACATATTCTACAAAAGTATTTACTTCACTTCTAGGTACTACGATATCAACTTCATCCATGCAAGTCGTAGAGCTTTTTATTGCTTCCAAAAATGCTCCACGTGCTTTCCATATACCTTCACTGCGTTCATCTGTATCGGCAATCAAAATATCAATAGCACCTTGTTGTAAACAAATTTTGGCTACATTATCATAATAATTTTCTATTTCTTCTACGCTATTGCCATCAAATTTCAACAATAAATATGCATCTGCTTGATTATCTGGGAATTTTCTACCTAAATATTTTTCTGCATCACAGATTACTTCACGTTCCATAAATTCAATAGCTGTAGGAATTGCTTTTGCCTTAATGATCAAAGGAACTGTTCTTATAGCTTTTTCCAAATTCTGATATGGTATTAATAAGCTGATATTTTTCTTTGGCAAAGGCAATAATTTCAATACAATTTTTGTTACAATGCCCAAAGTTCCTTCTGAACCAATAATTAAATCTTTTAAATCATAGCCAGAACTATTTTTTACTACTTTTCCGCCAAACTCTACAATACTACCATCTGCCAATACTACTTCTAATGCACGTACATAATCTCTTGTAACACCGTATTTTACAGCACGCATTCCTCCAGCATTAGTACTTATATTCCCGCCAATTGTAGCTGATTTTTCTCCAGGATCTGGAGGATAAAAAAATTCTTTTTTTTCAACATAACTTGCCAAATCCATCAACAATACGCCAGGCTCTACTGTTAAAGTCAAATTTTCTTCATCTAATTCTAAAAAGTGGTTCATCATTGTCATATCTAAAACAATACCACCTTTTAATGCCACTGCTGCTCCTACTAGTCCAGTTCCTGCACCTCTGACAGTGACTGCTATCTTGTGTTCATTAGCATATTTTAAAATATTTGATACTTCCTGCGTACTATTTATTTTTACTACCATTTCAGGATAATAATGTTCCGTTGTCAATTCATCATGACTATATTCTTCATTAATTTCATTTTTCCATAAAATACGGTTTCTTGGTACAAATCCACTTATTTTTATCAAGTCAGTAGCTGTCAACTTTTTATAATAACTCATGATAATTTTTCACCTACTTTTATTTTTTCTATAAGTTTTGGTATAACTTCATAAATATCGCCAACTATAGCATAATTAGCATATTTAAAAATAGGTGCTTTTTCATCATTATTAATTGCAAAAATAGTTTCGGCATTATTCATACCTGCCACAAATTGAATTGCACCAGACACACCACATGTCATAATCAATTTAGGTCGAACAGTTTTCCCACTAAGTCCTATCTGTCTTTTTGCCTCTGCCCAACCATTTTCTACTAATGGACGTGTAACAGCTAGTTGTCCATTTAATAAATCTGCTAAATCTTCTAGCATGCTCAAATCTTCTTTTTTCTTAATGCCTCTACCAGCGACAATTAGAACATCCGCACTTTCTATGTTTTCCTCTTTAGGTTTTTTTATTACATCTAAAATCTTGATATTACTTCCAAAATCGATATTGTTCGTCTTACAATTTACAATTTCACCATTTATATCTTCACTATATGCAGGCGTTTCCATTACTTTATATCTAACAGTTGCCATTTGCGGACGATTATTTGGTGTGAGTATTTCTGCCATGATATTTCCACCAAATGCTGGTCTGATCTGCACGAGGTCAGTTGTAGATTTCATATCCAATATCGTACAATCAGCTGTCAATCCAGTCTTAAAACGAGCTGCAACTTTTGGTGCTAATTGCCTACCTACAGGTGTTGCTCCTACTAAAATGCTTGTTGGCTTATTATTTTTTATAAAATCTTCAAATACATTAGTGTATTTTTCAATATTAAAACACGCTAATTCTTCATCATCATAAACAAAAACTTTATCTACATTGTAATGCAATAATTTTTCCGCTATATTTGATAAATTATTACCTACAAAAACAGCATAAACTGGTTGATTGATTTTATCTGCAAGTTCTCTTGCCTTTCCTATCAATTCATAAGTAACTGGATGAATATTTTCTCCTACATGTTCAACATAAACAGCTATTCCGTTCCAAATTGATTTATCAATAAGAGGTTTTTTCTCATCTTCTACATATTCCACAGCACCTTTGGGACCTTTTCGCACACATAATCTACATAATCTACAACCTGCTGTAATATTTAATTTTCCGTTATTTTCTTCCATTGCTCCAAATGGGCATATAGATATCAATTCATTTATATCATTTATCTTATCTTGATGAACAACTAATTTTGCCATAATCCATACCTCTATTAAAATACAAATTTTTTAGCTTTTAATTTTTGATAGATTGTATCTGTTATTTCTTCAATATTTCCCGATATTTTTTCTTGTACCTTATCACTAGATGGTGGGAATATCTTTTGTACTTTTGTTGGTGATGCGTTCAATCCATAATGATGTTCATCTTTATCAACCATATCATTTAAAGTAAATACTTTTACTTGTTTATGCTCCGTTGCTTTTTTTCTCAAATACGATGGCAATCTAGGTTCAACAATATCTTTTTGCACTGTAATCAAGCATGGATAATTTATCTCTATTCGTTCAATATCATCTGACATATCCATATCTACAATTATTGACTTATCTTTCACATCGATGATTTTATTTACATTACATACACATGGTATTTTCAACATTTCCGAAACCTCTGGCCCAACCTGTGCTGTATCCCCATCTGTTGTTTGCAGTCCACAAATGATCAAATCAAAATCACCAAAAGATTTTATTCCTTGAGATAAAGTATAACTTGTTGCTAAAACATCAGCTCCGCCAAATTTTCTATCCGTTATTATCGCTCCCTCATCAGCAGACATGGCAAACGCTTCATATAAAATAGATTTTGCTTGCGGCGGACCCATGGTTATTACATCTACACTTCCACCATATTTTTCTTTTAATCGCAATGCTGTCTCTAAAGCATATAAATCATATGGATTCATCTTACTTTCACTACTATTGCGTTTTAATACACCTGTAACTTCATCGACTTGCACTTTATTACTTTCAGGAACTTGTTTTATACAAACTAAAATCTTCATATACTAGCCTCCTCGAAATATTCAATTATCAAAGTTCTTCAGCTAAAATATCAGCTATATGTTTTACTTTTACATTAGGCATCTGTTTATCCAAACCGCCACCTATTTGCATCATACAAGCAGGACAAGCTACTGCCACAATATCAGCTTGACTATCTTTTATATTTTCCAATTTTCTTGATAATAAACGCAATGAAATATCTTTATATTTCATACCAAAAGCCCCTGCCATACCACAACATTGATCACAACCTTGCATTTCTACAAAATTATATTTTTTAGTATTCTTTAACAATACTCTTGGTTCTTTATAAATATTTAATCCACGTTTCATATGACAAGAATCATGATATGTTATCTTTATTTTTCCTTCATTATTCACAGTATCATCTAATTTGTTCATTTCTTTATACATAGAAAATACAAATTGACTAAATTCTCTAATCTTTTTACTTAAAACTTTGCTACGAGCTAGCCATTGACTATCATCTTTAAATAATTCCACATAAGTCTTTTCTAATGTTTCTGTACATGTAGGACATGCCGCTACGATATAATCAGCATTTGTTTCTTCTAAAGCCTGTATATTTTCTTTAGCTATTTTTCTTGCTGTTTCTAAATCTCCTGAGCCAATTATAGGTTTTCCACAACAATTTTGTTTTTGCGGATAAATTACTTCTACACCCAAATTTTGCAATACTTTAAATATGGATTTTCCTGTATTCGGAAACACAAAGTCTATATTACAACCGCTAAAAAATGCTACTCTCATTTTTGGATTTTTAGGATTTTGCTTCATTAATTCATCTGTACAATCGCGAAGAGGTGTAGAAGCAATAGCTGGCAAACTACGACCTTGCGTCATCTTAGCAAAAAATAATGGTAAATTACGAATAAAATTTCCCGATTGTACAGGTTTTTGTCCTAAAGAAGCAGCTCTTAACAAAGTATGGAATAATTTTCTATTAGCCATAACTTTTTTAAATATAATTTTTTCAGGTAAAGATTGACCTTTTTGAGCAAAATTTCTACGTCTTAATTCTTCAATTAAACCAGGAATATCTATTTTACCCGGACATATAGTAGTACAACGACGACAACCAATACATAAATCACTAAATTGTGAGAAATTATCCATGCCATTTAACAATCCAGTTAAAATAGCTCCGATACCACCTGAGTATATATATCCATATACATGACCACCAACAGTAGACCAGATAGGACATACATTTAAACAAGAAGAACAACGTACACATTGATAGACTTCTTTTAATTTATCATCATGAGCCGCTTTTAAACGACCATTATCCAATAAAATAACATATACTTTTTTATTTTCTTCTACTAATTTCCCCTCTTTTTCATGAATTATAGGAGTTGGCCCATCTATTAACGTCAAATAACTTACCATTCTTTGACCTGTACCATTTCGTGGCAATAATCTCATTATCTTAGCTGCATCACTGATTTTAGGAATTAATTTTTCATAACCAATGATAATTACATGTACAGGTGGAATAGTTGTAACAATTCTTGCATTTCCTTCATTAGTAACCAATCCAATTGCCCCATTTTCAGCTATACCAAAGTTAGCACCTGTTATTCCCATATCTGCTTTTAAAAATTCTTCACGCAATACTTTTCTTGCAATCTGTATCATATATGGAATATCACTAGATATATCCTCTTTTAATTCATCTGAGAAAAATTTCGCACATTGTTTTCTATTGAGATGTATTGCTGGCATTACCATATGTGATGGTTTTTGACCTGCAACAGATAACATCCATTCACCTAAATCAGTTTCTTTTACTCTTAAACCTTGTTGTTCTAAAAAATGATTTAAATGTATTTCTTCTGTTGCCATAGATTTTGATTTTACAATTCTATGTATATTATTTTCTTTACAAATCTGCAATAATTGTGCCTTTAATTCATCGCCATCTTTAGCACGAAAAACCTTCGCACCTCTTTCTTCTAGTGAAGCCTGAAATTTATCAGCGACTTCTTCGATATGAGCAACTGTTTGTTTTTTCATATCACGAAGTTCATTTCTTAATTCATCAATGTCATCAACATTTGCATATGCTTTCAATCTAGCTTGAGGATATTGTTTTGCAAATCGTGCCAAATTATCACTTAAAATAGGATCATGTAATTTTTCTTTTATTTCAGCTTTTATATTACGTTCTTTCATCTTACTTCACGCTCATTTCTTTTTATCTTTTTCATCTTTTATCGTCTTCAATTGCAAATAAAATCACACGACTTGGCCCATGCACTCCTAAAGTCAAAACACGTTCAATATCCGATGTTCTGCTTGGTCCTGTCACAAAACCACTATATCCTTTCCAAAAAACTTTAGCCAAAACATCAAAAGCATCTTGCATATTATTTACAATACAATTTTTAGGCATAAATATTATATTTATTAATGGCAACATACTTGCTATTCTCACTTCATAAGCATAGTTATCGACACATATACTACCTGTTTCTCCTACACCAAATTCACCTAAAGTTATACCAATATCTAATTCATTTTTATTTTTTACTATGTCAAATTTATCTGTATATACTTTAAAAGACTTGTTTACTTCTACATAAACGTCTGCCAATTCCTCACACTCATCAGCACCTACTCCTGCTATCATTTTTGCATCTGTTGCTTTAGCTATTTTCAAAATATCAGCAATAGCATCTTTATAACTCTTGACTATTTTTATTTCCACAGAAGCATTTTGAGCATTTTCTACAAAATCATTCCAATACTTACCATTTGTAAAATCCTTATCCAACAAATGTTTCCAATCATGACAAATTTTTTCCATAATAAAAACTCCCTATAAAACTTATTTGATTTTTTAGATAATTTATTATTTAAGTTTTATTTATTTTTTTTATGATTAATCATATTTTGTATTTTTTTTATTTATTGTTTTTTATTATATAAAAAAATTTTTTTACGTCAATCTTTCCCATTTTTTTACAAATTGTCTTGAATTAATAACAAACTTTTATAAATATTGTAAATACTATTCAATTATCTTTATTTTTAATACAATAGAAATTTTGACTTTTGATTTTTTCAATAATTCAACCTCATAAAGCTATATATATCTAGCTTCTTAGATTATTTATTGACTTTTTTTCATTTTTATTGTTCAATAAATAATATACTTTTATTAATAATTTAACTTTATTATTGATATTATTATAATTAATTAAAATTACGAAAGACTGGGATTTATATGCAAAATAAATTTGGAGATATGTTAAAAAAACTTATCCAATTTACTAATATAAAATTAAATGTCATCGCTTATCATATAGGTTATGATATTTCTTATATCAGTAAATGGGCAAATAATACAAGTCAACCAACTAAAAAGCATATTGAAAGAATAAATGATACATTGAGTTCTATTTTCGCCGAAGAAATCATTCATAAAGATTATGCTTACTTATTTTTAAAAGAATTTAATATTCATGAACCATTACCCACAAAAGATATCCAACGTTTTTTACATACACAAATAAATAATTTATTAAATAACGCATATTATTGTTCACACGAAAATTTTTCTCATTCCCAAAGCAATAATGATATTATTTTAAATTCTACTACCATCGTTGGTAGAACTAATATTTATGAATTTTTTTGCCATAAATTAGCTCCTATAATAAATAAAATAACTCCTAAATTAGAAATCTTCATTACTATGGATATTTTAACTTTGTTACAACAAAAAAAATTTTTTAGTTTCCTTGATTGTTGTAATCTCACTGACCGTCAAATAGATATTCACATAGGCTGTAATCTATCTACACTAGCAAATAGTAACGAAAAATTAATATATAGCCTCTATAAATTCTTAAATAAATATTTTTATGTCAATTTCTATATTTATGAAGATAAATTTTTTAATAATAGCAATATATTCCTTGTAAAAAATGCTTTTGCTATTCAATATTCCCTACATCTAGATAAATCAATAGATATATGTACCTTTATAAACAATGAAAAAATCATCAATGAAATTCAAAAACGTATTTCTGACACTTTCTTTAATTCTCCAATTATTTTACAGCCAAAAAAAGAAATTATTCTTAATTCCTTTCATCCCTTCTTTTATTTAAATAAAAACTTCACCATATTTATTACTAATGGCTTTGAATTTTTTCTACCTAAAAAATCCTATTTAAAAATGATAGATTTATGTAAACAACAAAATTTAACTGATGAAACTATCGCCTCCTTAAAAAACCTACAAATCATGTGGGAAGAACAATTTGAAAAAAATCCTATATCATTTATTCTTCCAGAGCTCAATTTAATGGATTATATTCAAAAAGGTAAAGTAATCTTTGGCGATTTAAAATACCAAACTACACCTCAAGAAAGAGAAGAACAATTATCTTATCTTATTCAAAGTATGTATAAAAATCCTTTAATTGATATTTATCTGATGTCTCAACAAGAAAATGTAAATGATATTAACTACTATAAACTTTCTTATTATAGTAACCAAAAAATCGCTTACTTTAAGAAAAATAAATACTTATTAAACAAATATCATTTACCTATTTATTTCTTAAAAAATTCTTTATTAATCCAAAAATTTGATATGTTATTTTCCAAATTTAAACAAACAAATTTTGTACACAAATACACTGCTGAGAAAATTGAAAATCTCTATTTAGCTAATAAATCTTTATTACATCGCATTATGGAAAATAAATAAAAAAAGGCAATATGATTTTTAATCATATTGCCTTTTTTATTTATTAACTATCTATTAAACTATTAAAGATTTTTTGCAGCTTCAGAAAGTGGTGGAATAATCTGTTTTTTACGGGACATTACACCTGGTAAATACATAACAGATTTGCTTGCATCTTGTTTAAATGCTTCACCGATTAAATTTTTAGGTTCACCACTAAAGAGTAAATAGCTACCTTCGTTGATGATATCAGTAACGATAACGATAGACATTGCATAACCTTCTGCAGTGCATACACGAGCCATTTCAGCTAAGATTTCATCTTGCATAGCCATTATTACTTGGTCTGTATCCATAACGGATAACTGGCTAATGAGCATTGGATAGTTGCCAATCTGGAATTCTTTGGAGTCATTTTTAACGATTTGAGCAGGAGTCATATCACCGATATCTGCACCAGCTTTGAGCATTGCCATACCATATTCTTTATAATCTACACCAGCGATTTTTGCTAAATATTCTACAGCATCTTTATCTGTTTGTGTGCAAGTTGGGGATTTGAACAATACTGTATCAGAAATAATAGCGGACATTAAAAGACCTGCAATTTCTTTTGGAATTTCTACACCATATTGTTGATACATATTAGTTACGATTGTACAAGTACAACCAACTGGACGAACGTTGATAAAGATAGGATCGCTTGTTTGTAATCCGCCGAAACGATGATGATCAACAACTTCGATGATTTTACCAGATTCAATACCTTCCACAGCTTGAGCTAATTCATTGTGGTCTGTTAAAATAATCTGTTGTTTTTCAGGCATCATGAATTTATTTTTATTTACGATACCAACTAATTTACCATTTTCTACTACTGGATAATTGCGGTATTCATTTGCTTCTAATACACCTTTGATATCACTTAACATATCAGATGGTTTGAAAGAAATTACATCTGTAGTCATAATGCTAGAAATTGGTGCACATTGGCTGATAAGACGAGCTGTGCTATAAGTGTCAAATGCTGTAGATAAAATCATTACATTTTCAGCTTTTGCTTTAGTAACTACTTCATCAGAAATAGTTGTATTTCCTGTGATGATTACACAAGCAACTTTTAAATCAATGCATTTAATAAATGCAGATTCTGGTCTATTGCCAATGATTACTACATCGCCAGCTTTGATGCTTTCTGCAACTTTTTCCATGCAAGCAGCAGCTACTTTGATTTCGCCATTGATTTTGCCTTCGTTATTGCCAGCAACTAAAACATCAGCTTCAATAACATTAGCAATATCATTGATGCAAGCACCAGAAGCAGATACGCTATCTAATGTGATTTCTTGGAAATAAGCTTTTGCTAAATCGCTAACGCTAGCCATACCAATTAATTTATTTTCATCATCAACTACAGGTATAGAACGAAGATTGCATTCTTTCATAGCCATACCTAAAGTACGAAGATTATCTGTTGCTTTTACAGATTTTTGTACTTTAACAGCAATATCTTTAACTCTTGGATAAATATCACTTACAAGCTGAGGAGCTTCTACACCGAAATATTCTAAAGCATATTTAGTTTCTTTGTTTACGCTACCTGCACGAGCTGGTACAACATTTTCACAGCCCATATTGCGTTTTAAATTTGCATATGCTATTGCAGAACAGATAGAGTCTGTATCTGGATTTCTATGACCAATAGCATAAATTACTTTTTGTTCACTCATAGGTTGAAAAACCTCCATTACAAATTAATAGCTTTGTTTTCTATTATAACAATATTACATAAAATTTAAAAGCTATGATTGATAAAAGATATTATCTTTTGTATAATTCATTTATCCTACCTTTTATCTATTATTTATTTAAATAAAACAAACTAACTATTTATCAAATATTTATTATAAGAAAGGATTTTTTTATGCAACCCTTACCTAAAGAATATTTAAGTCGCATAATCCGTGCAGTTGTTGAATTCCAATTAATTGAAGATAATGATAAAATCCTAATCGGTCTATCTGGTGGCAAAGATAGCCTATTTATGGCATACGCTTTAACAGAATTAAAAAATACTTTAAAGAAAAATTTCACACTAGGAGCAATCACCATAAATCCTATGTTTACTAAAGATTTTTCTTGCGAAGCTATGCAAAAATTCTGTGATAAATTAAACATGCCTTACCATATTCATGAAGTAAATATCGCTGAAACTATCGCTAATCAAGATAATAAAAATGCTTGTTATTCCTGTGCTTTCTTCCGCCGTGGTGCAATCAATGGCTATGCCAAAGAACATGGCTATAATAAAATAGCTTATGCCCACAATCATGATGACGCAGTAGAAACTTTCTTCATGAATTTATTTTATTCTGGTCAATTAAAGACTTTCATGCCATCTACTTATTTAAGTCGTTCTGATGTAACTGTAATCAGACCACTGCTTTATTTCCGTGAAGAAGAAATAAGAAATGCCCTCTCACTTCATGGTCAAGAACCTTGTGCTCCACCATGTCCATTCAATGGCAATACAATGCGTCAAAAAGCTAAAAATTTAATTGAAGAATTATCTAAAGAAAATCCTCTTTTATATGAACATTTAAGTGCTGCTATGCGTACAACAGCTATTGGTGATTTATGGCCACCTATCAAAAATCGCAAAGAAATGAAACCTTATTATTATCAATTTTTTAAAAATTAATCAAAATTTCTATTAGTCAATATCCTAGGGTTATGGATATTGACTATTTTTTATCTTTTATATTCTATTAAGTAACTATATAAAATTTTTTTATCTTATTATCCTATGAGGTAGCTTGTTATTTATGTTTTATACTTATATACTATATCTAATTCATATTTGTTCATAGGAGTGAATCCATTTTGTTTGGTTACATTATAAAAAAACTATACATACTTTTATTATTTATTTTTTTTCTATCTATTGTAGTATTTATCATCTCTCGTTTATCTCCAGGAGAACCCTTATACGCTTTTTATGGTGAAGCCGTTGAACATATGAGTAGTCTTGAACATCAACAAGCATTGACTCGTTTAGGTTTAGATAAACCTTTTTATTTACAATATCTAACATGGATATCTAATATCTTTACTGGCGATTTTGGTATTTCTCTAAAATACAAACAACCTGCTATTGACATCTTATTAAGTTTTTTAAATAATACTATTTATTTAGGACTCATATCTTATATATTGGTATTTGGTTTAGCAATAATTTGTGCTATTTTTTGTGTGTACTATGAAAATACTTTACTTGATAAATGTATTTGTAAATTAGGCACTATTATTTATTATATTCCTTCTTTTTGGCTAGGATTAATTCTCATCTTAATTTTTAGTATTAACATTCCTTTATTACCAACAAGTGGTGCTTTTGATATTGGTATGGAGCATGATATTTTTAATCGATTAAAACATATGCTTTTACCTTTAATTGTTATGATAGTTAGTCATTTATGGTATTATACCTATATTATTCGTGAAAAACTCTTATTAGAAACTAGAAAAGATTATGTTTTACTTGCTAAAGCTAAAGGGTTATCAAAGTTATACATTCTTATTCATCATTGTTTAAAAAATGTTTTACCTACAATTATTAATATTATGTCTATATCTGCTACACATATCCTAAGTGGTACTTATATAGTAGAAGCAGTATTTTCTTATCCTGGAATAGGATATCTTTCTATTGAAAGTGCAAAATATCATGATTATAATTTATTAATGCTTATTGTACTATTTACTGGTTTTATCGTAATTATTTTTAGTTTATCTGCTCAAATAATAAATGAACTCATTGACCCTCGTATTACTTTTAGGAGAACTCCTCATGAACACAAACAATCATAATTTAAAATATTTATTTTCAATTGCTTCTAATGATACAAACTTACCTAAACATGTTAATCAGATTAATCAACAAAAAATTATTTCTATTAATAAATTCCCTATTTTTTCTAGTATAATTTTATGTTTTATCATCTTAGGTTGTATTTTTTCTGATTTTATCGTAAATCATAATCCTTTTATTTTTTATTTACAAAATTTAAATCAATCACCTAATAGTAATTTTTATTTTGGTACTGATAACCTTGGTAGAGACATTTTTTCTATTATTTGGTATGGTGGTAGAATTTCTCTTCTTATTGGTATTTTAGGAACCATTTTCTTATCTACAATTGGCATAATTTATGGTTGTATATCAGGACTTTCTCCCAAATTAATAGATAATCTTATGATGCGATTTGCTGAATTATTAAGTAGTATTCCCTCTATTTTATTATTAATTTGTTTAACTGCTATCTTTCAAGAAAAAAATATACTTACTTTATCTATTTCTATTGGGCTTGTAAATTGGATGTCTTTGGCTCGTATGGTACGAAGTGAAGTTTTACATATAAAAAATACAGAATATTTTTGGTCTGCTAAATTAATAGGTGTCTCTTTTACTTCTTTAATATTTAAATATCTATTACCTAATATTTGGCCTGTTATATCATTTATGGTAATTTCTAATATTAATACTTGTATTATGAATGAAGCTATTTTAAGTTTTTTAGGTCTTGGTTTATCTATTGATACCATTTCTTGGGGAAGTATGTTATCTTTAGCAAATAGAGCTTTATTATCTAACTCTTGGTGGGTAATTTTATTTCCTGGTTTATTTATTGTTACTACTTTATTTTGTCTTACTAATATTATCCAATATTTTCAAAAAATAACTATCCATAAACATTCTAATCTATAATTCTAGGAGGAATTGACTATGTCAAAAATTTTTACTACTTTAGGAATTTTACTATGTAGTTTATTATTTTTAGCTGGTTGTAGCACTGAAAATACTACATCAAAAAAAGATAATAATACTCTAACCTATGCCAGCACAGACTATACTACTATCAATCCAATTTTAAACACTCACGATGAATTGCCTGATATTATCTTTTCTGGTCTTATGACTTATGATGCTACAGGTAATCCTATTCCAGAGCTTGCAGAAAGTTATACTTATGATGCTGATAATTTAAGTTATACTTTTAAATTACGTCCTAATATAAAGTGGCATGATGGCAAAGATTTTTCTGCTGAAGATGTAAAATTTACTCTTGATGTTTTAACTAAAGATAAAACATTATCTGCTTCTATTACTGATAATTATAAAGATATTTCTGAAGTAAATATTATTGATAATAATACTATTACCATAAAATTAAAACAACCTAATGTAGCTATTTTAGATTATTTAACTATTGGCATCTTACCTAAACATCTTTTAGAGGGTAAAGACCTCATGACAGATTCCTTTAATCAACACCCTATTGGTACAGGTCGTTATAAATTTGAAAGTTGGACACCAGGACAAAATATCATTGTAAGTAAAAATGAAAATTATTATAAACATGTACCTAAAATAGATAAAATTATATTTAAAATTGTTCCTGATGAAAATGCTCGTGCCCTACAAGTAAAATCAGGAGAACTTGATTTAGCTTGGTTAAATGCCCAAAACACTAAAAAATTCAGAAATGATGATAATTTTTCTGTTTATGATTTTACTACTGCTGATTATAGAGCTATTGCTCCTAATTTTAACTCTCCATTTTGGCAAAAACATTCAGAACTCATGTCTGTACTTGGTTATGCTTTAGATAAGCAAGCTATTATTGATGCTACTTTGGGCGGACAAGGAGAGATTGCATATAGTCCAATTCAGTTAAATTCAATTTATAACAATCCAAATATTAATCATTATGACTACAATCCTGAATTATTTGCACAAAAAATGAAAGCATTAGGTTGGCAAAAAGGTTCTGATGGTATTTATGAAAAAAATGGTGAACGTTTATCTTTTAGTGTAGATGTTCGTGAAAATGAAGAAGAACGTATTGATATTACCAATGTTGCATCTCAACAATTTAAAAATGCTGGTGTTGAAATGAAAGTCAATATTGTTCAAAAACTTGATTGGAATACTTTAGAAGCCTTCCTTATTGGTCAAGCTGCACCATTTGATCCTGATAATGGAACATATGTATTATTTGTAAATAATGCTAGTGGCAATTATACACATTATAATAATCCTCAAGCTGATAAATATTTAATTCAAGCCCGTGAAGAATTAGACATTAATAAACGGAAATTAGCTTATGCTAATTTCCAAAAAGAATGGGCAGACAACCCAGCTTATATCATGATTGCCTATTTAAAAGGTAATTATGTAGCTACACCAGCTTTGAAAGGACTCTCTACTGAAAGAATATTAGGTCATCATGCTGTTGGTGTAATGTGGAATATTGAAGATTGGTATTTAGAAAGATAATTTTATGATTGATACACACAATACTATTTTGGATATAAAAAATTTATCCATTAATTTTCAAACTTCTCAAGGAAAATTGCAGGCCATTAGGGATATATCTTTAAAACTTTACAAAAATGAAATTTTGGCTATTGTAGGCGAATCTGGCTCTGGAAAATCTGTATTATGTAAATCTATTATGGGTTTACTTCCTTCTAGTGCTGAGATTAGCGGTCATATTGCTATCAATAATCATGATATTACTAATATAAATAGAACAGACTTTTCCTCAATTCGAGGAAAAGTCTGTTCTATAATTCTTCAAGACCCTATGTCATCATTAAATCCTGTAATTTCTATTGGTAATCAAATTATTGAAGCAATTTTAATACATCAAAAAATGACTTATATTGAAGCTAAAAATAAAGCTATAAAACTTCTTGAATTGGTAGGTATTACATTTGCTAATGAACGTTTTGATTTAAAACCACATTGTTTTTCTGGTGGTATGCTTCAACGTTGTATAATAGCTATTGCTATTGCTCAAAATCCACAAATTTTATTTGCTGATGAGCCCACTACTGGTCTTGATTCTAGTACAAAATTACAAATCTTAGATTTATTATCTTCTTTAAAGAATAAAATAAATATGTCTATAGTCTTTATTTCACATGATTTAGGAACTATTGCTCGAATTGCCGACCGTGTAGCAATTATGTATGCAGGTAAAATTATTGAAATTGGTACTTGTCATGATATTTTTTATACTCCTGCTCACCCTTATACTAGAGCTTTACTTTTAGCTCAACCAAAATTCTCACAACAAGGAAAATATCTTCCTACTCTACCTGGATTACCTCCTTTATTAATAAAGCCCCCTAAAGGAGATGCTTTTGCTCCTCGAAATAAATATGCACTAAATATTGATTTCATCAAAGAACCTCCTTTTTATAAATTAAGTCCATCTCATCAAGTAGCTTCATGGCTTTATGATGATAATGCACCCAAAAATATAATGCCTCCATGGTCAACAATATACAAACAAGGAAATGATTAATTCATGTATACACCTTTATTAGAGACAACAAATTTATCTAAAGAATTTAAATTAAATCAATATACCATATTAAAAGCTATAAATAATATCTCTTTCAATTTAAATCATAATGAAATTTTAGGTATAGCTGGTGAATCTGGCTCTGGAAAATCTACTTTAGCTAAAATTATTGCTAATATATATACACCATCTAATGGTATTATAAAATTTAATAATCGTGATATTATCTCTAACCCATTTTCATTTAAAGAACAATCTACTAATATTCAACTTATTTTTCAAAATGTCTCTTCTTCTTTAAATCCTCAAATGACTGTAAAAGAAATCATCAGTGAACCTTTATTAACACATAAATTAATCTCTGATAAACAAGATTTAAATCATAAAATAAAAAAATTACTCTTACAAACTGGTCTAACTTTTGATTATCTCCATTTCTATCCTAACGAATTATCGGGTGGACAAAAACAACGTTTAAATATTGCTCGTTGTTTAGCATTAAATCCTAAATTAATTATTGCTGATGAACCTGTTGCTTCTCTTGATTTATTAATTCAAGCTCAGATAATCAATCTTTTAATTGATTTACAAAAAGCTAATCATTTTTCTTGTATTTTTATTGCTCATGATTTATCCCTATTGAGATTTATCTGTCATCGTATCGGAGTTATGTACCAAGGACATCTTGTAGAACTTGCTCCTACTAATGAGTTATTTCTTAATCCTCAACATGATTATACAAAATCTTTAATTTCCACTATTTGTACTACTGATCCTATTTATGAACGAACAAAAAAAATCATATATTATCAACCTCAAAACTTTCAACCCAAAGGTTTATGGTTAGAAATCTCACCCAATCATTTTGTTTTATATTAAGATACTTAATATATTTATTATTTCCTTAATAATATTATCTATTATTAAAATCTTATAAATAATAAAATCCCTAATACAGTCAAATGCTATATTAGGGATTTTTATTTATCTTTTATTTTTTATTTCTGTATCATAATCCATACCATCAAAGATACGAGGTCTTTGTGCATTGAATTTATCATTTACAATGCTTCTTGTAGGATCAAATTCATCTGTTTTTATATCTGCTAAATCCATAACAGTATGAATCATATCATCTGTCATATAAGGTCTATCAGCAGCTTTTTTGATTTGCTCCCATTTTTCAGGATATTTTGCTCTGAATTTTTCTGATGCCCACATAATAACTGGTATTTCAATCATATGATGTGTAGGATTTTCTTCAATATGACCAGACATATCTTCGCCTTCATCATATACAGCTTCACCGTGGTCAGGAACATAAATAACTAAAGTTTCACTATCACGGAATTTATCAATAATACTACTTACTATATAATCATTATAATAAAGCGCATTATCATATTGAGCTACGATTTCTTTTTTACCATCTGTAATTGGTAAATTGATATCATCTTTACTAAATTTGCTAAAACTATAAGGGAAACGATTATAATATAATCCATGTCCACCCATTAAATGAACTACATAGAAATTTTTATCTTCACTTCTATTTGCTATAGCATCATCAATAAGAGGGAATAATTCGCCATCAACGATACCATAATCCTCTCTTGAATCGCGAATACGAGTGAATGCACTCACATCACTATGAGCTGCATAAATCTGAGCTACATTGCCCCAAACACCTGAAGTTTCCTGATTAGATAACCAATGTGTTTTATATCCTGCTGCATTCATTACATCAATTAAATTATTGTAATGATACCATTCCTGGTCTGATTCACGATTACAAAATGTAAATAACTTACTCAATACAGCAATTGTAGTAGAATGAGGACTTACTACATCGCGGAAAACACTGATTTCACCTTTTTCATTTAAAGCATCAAGATTTGGTGTATTCGGTAAATAATAACCATAAAGATGCATATGGTTTCTATTTGTAGACTCGCCTAAAATAAATACAATATTTTTTATCTGACTATTATTTTCCGTAAGTTCCACTTTACTATTTACTTGAGAAGATAATTCTTTATATGCTTGCATATTTCTTACAGCGACAGAAGTTGAAGCATATACCCTTTGCACGGGCAAAACTTCATCATCCCAGATAAAATCTGTATATACAGTAAACATTCTTATAGTATAAAACACACTTAAAACCATCAAAGTACATACTATACCTGATTTTGTCTTTTGTTTTAAAGTGATTTTTTTCAGTGGATTATATTTATATAAACCTACAATTAAAGCAATTAAAACAATGACAGAAGCCACTCCTGAAAAACCTATATACATAGAGAAAAATTCTGTAGCTTCTCGCATATTTGTTTCAAGTGCAGAATTTATAATACCTGTGCCAATCAAAGCTTTATAGCAATACATTGTAAAAAATTCACCGATAAATATAAGCCCTATTGGTATAACCAATACCGTTTTTACAATTTTTTGCAAAAATCGTTTTGGCAATAAATCAATAAGACAAGTTATTATCAATGAACCTAGCCATACAGAAAAAATATATCCAATCGCCACGTCAATTTTATCTTCATCAAAAAGTGACCACGCTGTAGTTAAACTATTAATTATAAATAAAATCATGATAAACATAAAATGTTCATCAAAAATTCTTTGTAAATAACCTGTAAGTTTTCCTATAAAACCTTTATTCAACAACACAAAACGCCCTTTCTTAAGTCTATTTATTACTGTATGTAAAATTTTTGTAAATAACTAAAATAAATATATACTATAAAAATTATTTTGGCAATAAAAAAGAATATTTTTATGACAAAAACCTCAAGAATTATTATATAACTCTTGAGGTTTTACTTATTTTTATATTATGCAATTAAAAATTATTTACCTACACCAGCACCATAGACAACAAATTGATTTTCTCCATCAAAACCGAGATTTTGATTTAAGACTTCATCATCAAAAGCACCTAATGCACATACTTTTATATGCATTGTCTGTGCTGCTAAATATAAGTTTTGGCAAACATGTCCAGCATCTAAATAAATATAGCGATATGCTCTTTCACCAAACATGCAATCCATTCTTTCATAAACAGCCGTCCATAAAAATACTACAGCTGCATTATTTGCTACACCTACTGTAGAAAATTGGCTACAGATTTTTTCTTCAATATCTTCTGCGTCAGATACTAATAATAATTTATGCTCTAATGGTAAAAAGCGATATAAACCTGGTTTTATACCTTCAACACGGCGAATGTATAAAAATGTTTCCAATGCATTTCTACCGCCAGCAGAAGGTACATTTCTAATAGTCTTTGTCTGCATTACCATTTTCACGCCTTGAGTACACCATAACAGATATGATAATTCTTTATTAGATAATTCTTTTGTATCATCATATTGACGAAGTGTAGAACGAACTTCTATCATTTCCAAAAAGTTCACCTGTGCATCTGGTAATACATCTGGGTCTACAAGGTCAATCAATACTGCATCTTTTGCATATGGTAATTCAAAAGGTGGCAAATTATCTATTTTTTTTGCAGTACCACGCTTCCATGCAGAATCTTTCATATAGTCAAGTCTAGCTTGTCCCATCATCAATTCTCCTCTTTAAGATTTATTTTTTTTGATTTCTTTCTTGCCAAATCTATGATATTCTCCACCATTTCTTCTGCTCATCAATTCAGCTAATAAATCATCTGGAGTAATATTATGATATGCCAATAAAACAAGACAATGATACCATAAATCGCTCATTTCATAAAGAATTTCTTCTTTATCCATATTTTTAGAAGCAATTATTGTTTCAGTACATTCTTCGCCCACTTTTTTCAATATTTTATCTTGACCTTTTTCAAATAAATAATTAGTATATGAGCCTTCTACTGGATTTACTTGACGGTCTTTAATTGTTGCATATAAATCATTTAGAACTTTTGCAATAGAAGTATTATCCTGTGGTTGAGCCATAGGTACTAAATCTTTGCTGTCTGGAAATAATCTGCGGTCAGTAAAGCAAGTATATGTGCCAGTATGACAAGCCATACCTGTTTGATGAACTTTTACCAATAAAGTATCACCATCACAATCATAATAAATTTCACTGACAGATTGTTTATTGCCAGAAGTTGCTCCTTTATTCCAAAGTTCTTGACGAGAACGACTATAAAACCATGTATATCCTGTTTCTATAGTTTTTTGTAGTGATTCTTTATTCATATATGCAAGCATTAAAACTTTGCCATTAGCTTCTTGCACTACAGCTGGCACTAAGCCTTTTTCATCAAATTTTACTTTGTCGATATCTATCATTACAATCTAACCTCCACACCACGAGATTTTAAGTATTCTTTTACTTGGCGAATACTAAATTCTCCATAATGGAATACTGAAGCAGCAAGTACTGCATCAGCTTTTCCTTCTGTTAATACTTCGTAAAAATGTTCTAATTTTCCTGCTCCACCTGAAGCAATTACTGGTACATTTACAGCTTCTGAAACTGCACGTGTTAGTGGTATATCATAACCATTTTTCGTACCATCAGCGTCCATACTTGTGAGCAAAATTTCACCAGCTCCCAAAGAAACTGCTTTTTTCACCCATTCTAAACAATCTATTCCCGTTGGTGTTCTACCACCATTTATATAAACTTCCCAAGAATTTTCGCCATTTCGTTTAGCATCTACAGCAAGCACGATACATTGATTGCCAAATTTTTCTGCTCCTTCTTTGATTATAGAAGGGTCTTTTATCGCTGCTGTATTCATAGATACTTTATCTGCACCAGCCTTGAGCATTTTGCGCATATCTTCTACAGTTCTAATTCCTCCACCAATGGTAAATGGAATGAAAACTTGACTTGCACAATCATTTGCTACTTTTACAATAGTATCACGTTGTTCATTAGAAGCTGTTATATCTAAAAAAACAAGCTCATCAGCCATTTCTTTATCATATACGGAAGCAAGTTCTATAGGGTCGCCAGCGTCGCGTAAAGAAACGAAATTTGTTCCTTTAACAACTCGTCCTGCTTTTACATCAAGACAAGGGATTATTCTTTTTGTGTACATTATTTATCCGTTGCCAAAAATCTATAAAAATATAGAAATTTGTTTATTTCCTTCTTCATAGAATCCGATTTTGCCGTAGCTACTTTCGTTTGATATAACTCTCCAAAGGCTTAAATTCGGATACAACGAATCCTACACATTAGCATTTTCTTGTTTGTGAAACTATGCTAATTTATACATAGATAAATTTAGTGAAGCATTTAAATCCCTATCAATTACTGCTCCACAATGTGGACATCTATAAACTCTATCTTTTAGTTTTAAATCTTTCTTTATAAATCCACACTTGCTACAAGTTTTTGATGATGGATAAAATCTATCTGCTACTACTAATTCAATTCCATTTAATTCAGATTTATATGTTATATACTGTCTAAATTTATGAAAACATTGTTTTTTTACTGAATCAGACAGATGTTTATTTTTTATCATTCCAGAAACATTCAAATCTTCTATTACAATTCTGTATGGTTTGGTTTTCACTATACTTGTTGTAACTTGATGAATATAATTATCTCTAATATTAGTTAATTTTCTATGCATTAGTTTTGTTGTATTCTCTAATTTCTCTATATTTTTAGTTTTGATAAATTGGCAACTTCCTCCTTTTTTAATTTTATTTATCTCATATTTTCTACTAATTTGTCTTTGTTTCTGTTTTAATCTTTTTTCCAAATTTTTAACTTCTTTAGTTTTATTAATATTTTTAAAAACTTTTCCATCTGAACAAACAGCTAAGTCTTTTAATCCTAAATCTATTCCTAATGAAATATTTGTTAATTCTTCTTGTTTTTTATCTACCTCTATTCCAACAGATAGATACCAATATTTATTATCATAAGTTATTCTAGGATTAGTATATTTAACATTAATTGGTATTTGTTCATTTATTTTTATCCAACCTATTTTTTCAATTAAAACTTTTTTCTCTTTAACTTTTAATTTAATAGGGTCGTTATAAAAACTAGGTTTACTTTTCTTTCTAATTTTAAATTTTGGTTTCTTAGCTAAACCTTTAAAAAATCTTTTATAAGCATTACAAGCGTCTTTTACAGCTTGTTTAGTAACATTATTTGATACTTCATTTAACCAAATTAGTTCAGACTTTTTTAGTTGAGTTAATTCTTTTCTTATGATTCCATCGCTAATAAATTTACCACCATTTTTATAATTTTCTTCCTGTTTCGCAAGAGTATAGTTATAGATAAATCTAGCAGTTCCTACAGATTGCCACAATTTTTGTTCTTGCTCTTTTGTTGGATAAATTCTAACTTTCTTTGCAAGTATCATCTTCTATTAACTCCTTAATCATTTTTTTAGCTTTATTAGCTCTT